>JFJP01024496.1_pt1 | contig 19230 bp, 23 predicted proteins | sample 431651 | NCBI WGS metagenome assembly JFJP01 (sample SAMN02602958, study PRJNA72255) | Microbial mat metagenome, whole genome shotgun sequencing project. | biome: fresh water; feature: sink hole; material: water; isolation source: purple microbial (photo- and chemosynthetic) mats found in...
GGAATGGTAAGACAGTGGCAGACATTCTTCTACGAAAAAAGATACTCCGCCGTTGATTTAATGATGCAGCCTGATTTCGTAAAACTAGCGGACGCATACGGTGCAAAAGGATATAGAGTAGAGAGCTACGAAGCGTTTGAAGCGGCGTTAAAAGAGGCGGTAACGCTAAAAGTTCCGGTCATTATCGATGTCGTTATCGACAGACTAGAAAATGTACTTCCGATGGTTCCGACCGGCGGTGCGCTATACAATATGATGCTAGAGCTGAAGGAGTGACAATGACTGAAAGACGAATAATATCTGTTGAAGTAGTAAACGAACACGGCGTATTGGCTCGTATTGCCGGGCTTTTTGCGGGCAGAGGCTACAACATAGAGACGCTAACGGTAGCTCCAATGCCGGGAAGCAACCTATCAAGAGTAACGATAGAGACAAGCGGCAACAAAAAAGTGTTGGAGCAGATAGTAAAACAGCTTCATAAGCTAATCTCCACATTCAAAGTCATTGAACATCAGGAGATGGTCGAAAAAGAGATGGTACTGGTCAAAATACCTTCATCATGCTCACTAGCCGACATAGAAGCGCTATCCGCCTCATACAACGGTAAGATAGTCGATGCCACGGAAGATAGCGTTATAGTAATGGCTTCAGATGAGCCAAAAAGAATAGAGGGATTTTTGAAAGCCGTCAAAAAATTCTCCCCCAAAGAGATAGTAAGAGGCGGCATCGTAGCTATAGAAAAATAAAACTTTTAGAGGTACACGAATGAAAAAAACCGCTTGGCTTTTAACTCTAGTAGCCGCTTTACTGCTAACTGGATGTGCGCCGACGACAAAAGGCGGTGCGATAGGCGCAAATAGAAGCCAGTTTATGCTTATCTCAAGCGAGCAGGCATTTAGTAGCGGGAATTCGTTTTACCTCCAAGAGGTCAAAAATGCAGACAAAAATAGCAGCCTAAACCCCGACAGAAAACAGACCGAAAGACTAAGGGCAATAGCCGCAAAACTTGTGCCGCAGACAAAAGTCTTCAGGGATGACGCACCCTCATGGGGCTGGGAAGTCAATGTAATGAAATCTCCTGAAATCAACGCTTACTGCGCCGGACGAGGCAAAATCATGTTCTATACGGGGATTTTGGAGAAGGTGACAATAACGGACGACGAGATAGCCGCCGTGATGGGGCACGAGATAGCTCACGCCCTCAGGGAACACGCAAGAGAGAGAATGAGCCAATCATACGCCCAAAACCTCGGTCTCTCAATAGCGGGAGCGCTCACAAAAAGCGATGGTCTTACAATGCAAGCGGCGGCCGTGCTAAGCCAACTTGCCATAACGCTGCCGTACTCTAGAGAACATGAGAGGGAAGCTGACAGAATGGGGCTAGAGCTAATGGCTAGAGCAGGATATGACCCGAATGCCGCCATAAAAGTATGGGAAAAGATGGCAAAAATGGGCGGCTCCAAAACGCCTGAGTTTTTATCTACACACCCGTCAAGCCAAAGTAGAATAAACGACATGAGAAGCTACCTTGGCGTAGCAAACGAGCTCTATAAAGAAGCAAAAGGCATAAGATGAAACTTTCCCAAATAGCCGCACATATCGGACTGGAATGTACGGACAAAGAAAATGAGCTCACATTTCTTGATAATTCAAAATATCTAAATGACCTCAAAACCACAAAAGCGGCGGCCGTTTTGCTAACAGCCGAAAATGCGCCTCACGCTCCAAGCAGTGTAACGGTTCTTGTGACAAGTGAGCCGTATCTAAAACTAGCGATTGCAACAAAACTATTTGCTAGACCTGCTTTTGAAGTCGGTGGGCCGGAGTTTATCGACGAGAGCGCACAGATTATGCCAAACGCATATATAGGCAAAGGCGCAAAAATAGGCAAAAACAGCGTCATAATGAGCGGGGCATATATAGGTGATTATGCGGCGATAGGCAATGATACGACCATCTATCCCAATGTCACAGTTTATCGAGAGTGCATAGTAGGCAATGACTGCATACTGCATTCAGGGTGCGTAATAGGCTCGGACGGCTTTGGGTTTGCCCACACAAAGACAGGGGAACATGTCAAAATCTACCAAAACGGCATAGCGATAATAGAAGACGGCGTAGAGATTGGCGCCAATACGACGATTGATAGGGCAGTATTTGGCGTAACGAGAATCAAAAGAGGGGTCAAAATAGACAATCTTGTACAGATAGGACACAACTGCGAAATAGGAGAGTATTCCATACTTGTTAGCCAATCAGGCGTTGCAGGCTCTACAACGCTTGGGCGAAATGTAGTAATGGGAGGACAAAGCGCTGCGGCAGGTCACCTACATATCGGCGCCTTTGCAACCATAGCAGCAAGAGGCGGAATAACAAAATCCATTGACGGCGGCAAAACATACAGCGGTTTTCCACTAATGGAACACAAAGAGTGGCTAAAACTTCAAGCCAGAATAGGCAAACTGAAGTAGCTAGCCTCTTTTTCGATAGGAAAGAGCCTCCAAAATATGCACTTTTCTTATCTCGTTTGCCCCTTCTATATCAGCAATAGTTCTAGCCACTTTCAGCGTCTTAACCCTTCCTCTTTCAGATAGTCCGAACCGTACAACTCCTTGCGCCAATATATCCATTGCGTCAGAGGCAACCACAAGTGCCTTTGTCTCTTTTTCGTTTAGCCTTGCATTAAAGACGCTCTGCCCTCTTCTTTTTTGCATCTCAAACGCTTTTAGCACGGACTCAAATATCTGTGCAGAGCTAACATCCGCTTTTGCGTCCTTATCATACTCTTCCATCTGAACGAAAATATCCATCCTGTCAAGAAACGGCTCGGAGAGGCGGCTTTTGTATTTTACTATCTCGCTATCTTTACACCTACACTCTTTTGTTTTTGAGAGCAAATTTCCGCATGGGCATGGATTCATAGAGCCTGCAAACAAAAAGTCGGCCTCATACTCTATTTTTGAGTTTACTCTTGAGATAAGTATGCGGTAGTTTTCAAGCGGCTCTCTTAGCCCCTCCAAAAGCGTCTTTTCAAAATGCGGCAACTCGTCAAGCCAAAGCATCCCTCCTGCCGACAAAGCGATTTCGCCAATCTGCCCATCCCTTGAGCCTCCACCTAGAAGCGCCGAACGGGTAGCGTTGTTGTGCGGCGAACGAAATGGGCGAAGAGGTCTAAAACGGGCTTCTTTGCCGTCTAAAAAATCGAGCATCGCAAACTTGAGCACCTCTTCCGTCGAGGATGGCGGCAAAATATATCTTAGCCGTTTCATTATCATACTCTTGCCGCACCCAGGAGAGCCGTCAAGCAAAATATTGTGCATACCCGCCGCTGCAATCATCGCCGCTCTTTTGGCAATAGCCTGACCCCTGATTTCGGCAAAATCCAACTCAAATTCGGTGTCAAAAAAATATTTAACACCATCTATCTCAATATATTTTGAGTCAATATCACTGGCTGCCTCATACGGCAAAGGATTTTCACTCGTAACTAGCGAAAACGCCTCTTGCAGATTTGAAGCCGCATAAACTTCGGCGGAGGAAATTTTACAGACAAACTCGGCGCTCTCTTGCGGCACTACAAACTTTTTTGCCCTGCCCTCTTTTGCAAGACTAAGAGCTATGGGAAATATCTGATTTGAGTGCTTGAGTGTTCCATCAAGACCGAGCTCTCCCAAAAATACGGCGTCTTTGAGCACAATACTCGCTTTCATGCACTCCGCCATAATAGCGATTGCTATCGGAAAATCAAAGACGCTTCCACTTTTTTTGAGGTCTGCGGGGGATAAATTAACTATGAGTTTGTAAGGAGGAAGGGTAACGCCGTTTTTTGCGAGGGCGGCTTTTACCCTCTCTTTTGACTCCTGAATTGAAGAGTCACCAAGCCCCACTATCGTAAACGACGGAAGTCCTTTGATGAGTGAGCACTCTACTTGTACCGCCCTAGCTCTTGCACCCTCTAAGGTAGCAGAGCCTAGTTCCGTCATTTTTTGCCTATTTTGACGGGAGCCATATACTCTTTTTCAAATTTTTTGCGTTTTAGAATGGAGAGTCTCTCAAAAAAAAGTTTGCCATTGAGATGGTCTATCTCGTGCTGAAAAGCTATCGACATTAACCCATCCGCTTCGATACTCACGCTATTACCATGTCTATCGCTGTAAACGATGCTTACTTTTTCAAACCTAACAACATCTTCGTAGAAATCAGGCACCGATAAGCAACCCTCTTTATGTTTTGTTTCGCCATGTTTACTTATTATTTTCGGGTTAATTACTTCCATTAATTCCGATATTTTATTGCCATCTTCATCACAAAGCTCAAGTATTAAAACATTCAAAGGAACTCCGACTTGAATAGCAGCCAGACCTATTCCGCCGCTATGAAGCATCGTTTCATACATATCGTCAAGCAGCTTATGAAGATTTTCATCGAAGCTCTCTACATCTTTGGAGTGTTGTTTTAGCCGTTTATCCGGATATGTAATTATCTCTCTAACCAACATCTACTCCCCTAGCACATAAGGGCCCATTGCGTTCTCATCGCAAGTTCTAAGCGCCGTTAGCACCGACTCTATGGTTTCATCGGCGCTTTTATCTTTGCTGAGTCCAACGATTCCGCAACAAATTTTTAGCTCCACCTCTTTATCGCCCAAGAAGAAGTTCGTAGAGCTCATCATGTCATATAGGCGCTCGGATGTACGAACAGCGTTTTTCGGGTCTGTATGTTTTAGCAAAAGCGCAAATATTCCTTGCCCAAAATACGCCACGACATCGCTGCGGCGAGAGGTTTTCATAAAGAGTTTTGCCATTGTTTTGTTGACAAGAGAGACGCCCTTGTCGTTTCCAATATCCTCTATGACTTTTGCGGAGAGGCTAGAGAGCAAAAGCGTGCTACTATGTCCGTATTTGACTATCATTTTCTGCTCTTGCTCTATCTGGGCGCACAAATATCTCTTATTGTAGATACCGTATCTCGCATCAAATATACTCTCCGTCTCAACCTCTTTTACTATATTTGCGCTCTTTTGGTAGAGATCCTTAAAAATAGTTGCTTGTTTTGATAGAAAATTGGCAAGCATCTCGGCGTCACTTGAAAGTGTTGTAGCAAAATTTTGCACCGCAGCTGGATTATTGATACCCTTTGCTTCCTGTGACCTTTTTTTAGTCGTTTCAATAACGGAAAGCACCTGCTTATACAAAACCGAAACATTTTGTAGTATATCTTTGATGGAGGTAAAGCCCTCTTTGAGTTTTGTTTCAAGAAGTACTCTTTTTTCATCACCGCCGGAGTCTTGAGAGCTTAACTGTTCAGCCACCTCTTTTCTAAAATCAAAAGGCTTATCTTGAAGCATCGTCTCAAAATAGAGCTCAAAATAGCTCGGAATAGGAGGCAAACCCTCTTCACTTATTTTGACAAGAACCTCTGCGGCAAACTGATCAAGAGGCGTGCCGCCTCCCGCCTTTACAGGGGATGGCTTATTTGCACCGCCCAGCGAAGGGGAAGAAGCGCTACCTAGGCTCGGTTTTAGCCCACTTTTTTGTATAAGCAATTTTTAGCCTTTATTTGAAGCTCTTTTCCAAGACTTTATCGATGAGACCGTACTCTGCAGCCTCTGCTGCGCTCATAAAAAAGTCTCTATCCGTATCTGAAACTATTTTATCAAGTTTTTGACCAGTTTGTGAAGCTAAAATTCCATTTAGCTCATCTTTCATTCTCAAAATCTCTTTTGCCTGAATAGCTATGTCCGTAGCCTGACCTTGCGCTCCACCCAACGGCTGATGTATCATAATTCTAGCGTGCGGAAGAGCATATCTTTTGCCTTTCGTGCCAGACGACAAGAGGAATGCACCCATAGAAGCCGCTTGCCCTATACAGATAGTACAAACATCGGGTCTAATATACTGCATCGTATCAAAAATACTAAAGCCGCTTGTTACCACTCCTCCTGGAGAGTTGATATAAAGAAATATATCTTTATCCGGAGCTTCAGCTTCCAAAAATAGAAGTTGCGCAACGACAGTGCTGGCAACGGCGTCGTTAATTTCGCCGGATAGAAAGATGATTCTATCCTTTAGAAGTCTAGAGTATATATCGTAGCTTCGCTCACCTCTTCCGGTTTTCTCGACTACAAACGGTACATAACTCATTATTTAGCCGCCTTTTTTTTGTTTAGTAGGTGAGTAAGCAATTTATCTTCTATCATCGCCATTTTTATCGCAGGCAGAAGACCTTGTTTTTGATAGTACTCAAGCATAGCTTTAGGCTCGGCGCCCATTCCCATCGCTTCGTAGAATATCGCTTGAACAAGTTCGTTATCGGCTACGCTAATACCCTCTTTTCTTGCAAGTTCGTCTATCATAAATGTAGCTTTTACGCTTTTTTCAGCTTCAGCTCTCATCTCTTCTCTCATAGCTTTTACTTTATCTTCCGCATCTTTTAGAGCTGTTATCTCTTCTTCGCTCATTGTGCCTATCTTGCCTCTGAACATCAAATCCATCTCTTGCTCTACTATCATATCAGGCAAATCAAAGCTGTATTTACCCACAAGAGCTTCGATGAGCTGAGGTTTTAGCTCATCCGTAAACAGCTTAGTTGTTTGTTCGCTTTTTAGTTGCTCTTCGATGATAGCTTTTAGTTTTTCAAGAGTCGCCTCAGGGTCTTCCGGCATCATTTTTTTGGCAAGTTCTTCATCTATAGTTACATCAGGTTTTACTTGGATGCCTTTTAGGTTTACTTTGAATACTGCAGTTTTGCCTGCAAGCTCTTTATTGCCGTAATCTTCAGGAAACACAAGTTCAAACTCTTTTTCGTCGCCGATTTTCATTTTTTCTAGGTTTTTCTCAAAATCAGGAAGGAATCTGCCGCCGCCAAGTTCTATTTGCATATCATCAGCTTTGCCGCCCGCAAACTCTACGCCGTCAACGGTACCGACAAAATCAACAGTCAAAAAGTCGCCTTTTTTAACCATTCTTTTACCCTCATATTTTTCAAGCGGAGCCATTGCTCTGGCAAGAGACTCTATTCTCTCGTTTAGCTCTTTTTGGGCAATTTCTACCTCTTTAAAGTCAGGAATTAGCTCCTCTACTTTTTCAAACGCTATTTCAGGTCTCATAGAAAAGCTGATTTCCGCATTTACGCCGCCGTCAACCTCTTCAAATTTTGTAACAAGGGGCTGACCTACAAGGTCTTTTGTATCGATATTAAGCTCTTTAAGTCCGTTTGTGAGGGCTTCATTGATTACCTCTTGTCTAGCGTCTTCTTGTATTTTTTCGCCGTATCTTTTTTCTACTACCGCCGCAGGAGTTTTGCCTTTTCTAAAACCATCAACTTTTACATTTCTAGCTATATTGCCCGCTATCTTTTTTGCTTTTGCATCTAATATATCTCTTGATACCGTTATTGATATTTTGCCGTTTGCGCTATTTTTTTTCTCGCATGATAACTTCATCTGTTTCCTTAAAACCTAAAATTTTTTGTTAAAAATAGCCTGATTTTAGCAAAATTTACTTTATTGTTTCGGCTCTCGCAACAGCCCATTTTTGTTATATTTATATTCTTAGTTATACACTAATGCAAGCAAAGCTCACATTAGTGGCAAAGGACATGAATGTCCCTCGCATCCCCCTAAAGCTACCCGCATAAGCGGGAGATGTCAATTTTGGAAAGGCGCCAAATTTAATGGACAAAGACAAAAAAATAGAAGAGCTAGTTGGCGAAGTGTTAGTACAAATCGGCGAAGACCCGAAAAGAGAGGGACTTGTCAAAACTCCGTACAGAGTAGCAAAAGCTTATGATTATATCTTCGGCGGTTACGATAAGGACCCAAAAGAGGCTCTCGGTGACGCCCTTTTTGAAAGCTCCAGCTCGGAGATGGTCGTGGTGCGTGATATTGAGTTTTATTCGATGTGCGAGCACCATATCTTGCCTTTTTTCGGTCGTGTACATGTGGCATACATCCCAAACGGCAAAGTGGTTGGACTATCCAAAATTCCTAGAGTCGTGGATATATTCGCAAGAAGACTTCAAATCCAAGAAAAGCTAACAGAACAGATAGCTGACGCTCTAATGGAGGCAATAAATCCAAAAGGTGTAGGCGTTGTCATATCTGCGAGACATATGTGTATGGAGATGAGAGGCGTTGAAAAGATGCATGCTTCCACGACAACCTCGTCTCTTCGTGGGCTGTTTTTGAAGGATGCAAAGACAAGAGAGGAGTTTTACTCCATCATCAACACCCACGGGGGCAATAGGTTTTAATGCCTCTAAGCTCACTAACCGACAAACTAAACAAAATCAATCTCTCTCCCGCCTTTGCGGTCATTACGAAAGTAAACGCCACAAACTTCGAGGCGATAGGTCTAAGACCCGGGGTGGGCGACATCGTAAGAGTCTCTTCGGTAGATGATAAAAACGAGAGCCTTGGAATGGTGACCGCCCTAGATGAGGCAAAATTTAGCATCTCTCCGTTTGGCTTCGTGGAGGGGTTTAAGATAGGAGACAGAGTCTACGCCTCCGAGACCGGACTCAAAATTCCGGTAGGCGAAGGGCTGCTTGGGCGAGTCGTAAGCCCGCTCATGCGACCAATCGACGGCAAAGGGGAGATAGAGCTGGATGAGCTAATGAGCGTCATCCGTCCGCCGGTCGCCGCCATGAAAAGAGGACTTATCGACGAGGTGTTTTCGGTCGGAGTCAAGACGATAGACGGACTGCTCACCTGCGGAAAAGGGCAAAAACTAGGAATTTTCGCAGGCTCTGGTGTGGGAAAATCGACCTTGATGGGCATGATAGTCGAAGGATGCACCGCAAAAATAAAGGTAATAGCGCTAATCGGCGAAAGGGGCAGAGAGGTGCCCGAATTTGTGGAGAAAAACCTAGGCGGTGACCTGACAAATACGGTCATAGTCGTGGCAACCTCCGACGACTCGGCTCTGATGCGAAAATATGGGGCATTTGCTGCTATGAGCGTGGCAGAATACTTCAAGGAACAAGGTCAAGATGTACTATTTATGATGGACTCCGTGACCCGTTTTGCAATGGCGCAAAGAGAGATAGGCTTGGCACTCGGTGAACCGCCGACCACAAAAGGGTACCCGCCATCCACTCTTTCGCTTTTGCCGCAACTAATGGAACGCGCCGGAAAAGAAGAGGGAAAAGGCTCTATCACGGCGTTTTTTACCGTGCTTGTCGAGGGAGATGATATGTCTGACCCTATTGCAGACCAGTCCCGTTCTATTCTTGACGGACATTTCGTGCTTGATAGAAGCCTAACAGACTTTGGTATCTACCCGCCGATAAATATTCTCAACTCCGCCTCAAGGCTTATGAACGACATCGTTACAAAAGAGCATAAGATGGCGGCGTTTAAATTTAGGCGGCTCTATGCCACACTAAAAGAAAATGAGGTGCTTATACGAATAGGCGCTTACCAAAAAGGCTCGGATGTGGAGATAGACGAGGCGATAGACAAAAAAGAGATGATAGAAAACTTCATGAAACAAGACAAAGAAGAGCAGATACCTTTTGACGAAACGGTTGCCGCCATTATAGAACTGGTTGCGAAGTAATATGGGATTTTTTGAAGAGGTATGGGGAGCGCTTGAAGAGAGCTCACCGAAGCTAAAAACCGAAAAAACGCTAAAGCTATTTGAAAGATTCAAAGCAGGGGAGTTTGATGATTTCAGCGCGAACGAAATCGTAAACGAACAGTCAAAACCATCATATTCCGCTCTTTGCGAAATCACGCACCCATCATCCGTGGAGAAACGAAGAAGACTTGATACCAATGAAGGCAAAGCGGTGTTTTTGCATGCGATAGCGCATATAGAGTACAGTGCGATAGACTTGGGGCTTGACGCATGTTACTCTTTTCAGGGGTTGCCTAAAGAGTTTTATTTTGATTGGCTGGAGGTGGCGGCTGAGGAGTGTGAACACTTTTTGATGCTTGAAAAACTTCTCAACAAAGTCGGCGGGAAATACGGTGATTATCCCGTCCACTCTTCACTTTTTGAAGCGTGCCGAAAAAGCGAAACGCTGCTCAAAAGAATGGCGGTGGTGCCTAGATACCTCGAAGCCGGAGGGCTGGACGCCAACAAAAAAATGACGGAAAAGGTCGCAAGGCTAAAAGACGAAACCGCAAAAGATATACTAGGCGCACTGGCAATAATACTACGAGACGAGATAGACCATGTAAGCAAAGGCACGAAGTGGTTTTATTACGCTTGCGAAAAAGAAGGGGTGAGTCCCGATGCCTACTTTGATATAGTAGAGTCGGTACTGCCAAACTCAGTCAGACAAAGGGAATCCGTCAACATAGAAGATAGGCTAAAAGCCGGTTTTAAATGCGAAGAGATAAAAAAATTAACGACAAAAGAGACGAAATGCTAAAAACTTATGACAAAACCGTTCTAGAACTAGGCGCTGAGGCAAGTATAGTCAGACGCAAAATGCACGGAAATAAGCTTTTTTTCAACTCCAACAAACATATTAATCCGACAAATATTTGCAAAGATGTCTGTAAATTTTGCGCATTTTCATCCAGCCGCAAAAATCCAAATCCGTATGAATTAACCATTGAAGAGATACTCACATCTCTTGCCCAGTGTGCAAACGAGATAACAGAGGTACACATAGTCGGTGCGCACAATCCGAAAATGGGGTTAGCATACTACGGCGAGCTTTTCGGCGCTATCAAAAAAGCGTATCCGCACTTGCATATAAAGGCTCTTACAGCGGCAGAGGTAAACTTTCTCTCGGAACTTGAAAATCTCTCTTATGAGGCGGTGCTTGAAAAAATGGCAGAACTCGGCGTAGACTCAATGCCGGGCGGCGGGGCGGAGATATTTGATGAGGCGACGAGAAGCTTTATCGCAAAAGGCAAAGTATCAAGCGAAAATTGGCTTCGCATCCACGAGCTTTGGCACAAAATGGGCAAAAAATCCAACGCTACGATGCTTTTCGGGCATATCGAGACGAGAGCGCACCGCATCGAGCATATAGAGAGAATCAAGCGACTACAAGAAAAAACAGGTGGTTTTAACGCCTTTATCCCGCTTGTATATAATGTGGAAAACAACTTTTTGAATGTGCCTCATCCTGTTAGCGGTCACGAGATACTAAAGACGATAGCGATAAGCCGCCTGATACTAGACAATGTACCGCACATCAAAGCGTACTGGGTAGCCGCCAGTCTAAATCTAGCCCTCGTAGCTGCAGAGTTTGGAGCGGACGACCTTGATGGTACGATACAAACGGAGTCTATCATCTCGCAAGCCGGAGCCGCAAGCAAGGGAGGCGTCTCAAGAGAGACGCTAATCGCATATATCAAAGATGCAGGATTTGCGCCCGTTGAGAGGGATAGCCTCTATAACGAGCTGAAAAGTTTTTAAGCCATAAATTTCGTAAGCGCATAACCGCCGAAAACTAGCCACACAAATAGTGTCAATGCCAGATATATTGGCTTCATGCCGACATTTTTTATCTTGTTTAGATTTGTCTCTATACCAAGAGCCGCCATCGCCATAGCTAGCAAAAATGTATCTATCGTATTTATCGTATCAACTGCCGCTTTTGGAAGTAGATTTAACGAGTTGAAGCCGACCGCTACCAAAAAATAAACCGCAAACCACGGAATCATAATTTTTGTTTTTTCGCCGCTACTCTGCCCTGAACGGGAGATAAAAAACGCCAATCCCAAAAGAAACGGTGCAAGCATCATAACCCTTGTCATTTTGACGATTACGGCCGTATTGCCGGCCTCTACGCCTACGGCGTTACCGGCAACGACAGCTTGCGCAACCTCATGCACGGTGGCTCCCACATAAATACCGTACTGTTTTGCATCAAACCCGAGTATGCCGGAGTTGTAAAGTATCGGATATAAAAACATTGCAATAGTACCAAATAGCACGACAGTCGCTACCGCCATTGATACCTTATGCGCTTCGCTTTTAAGCGTGCCTTCCGTGGCTATGACTGCCGCAGCTCCGCATATCGAAGCGCCTGAGGCTATAAGCATAGAAGAGTCCCTATCAAGCCCAAACACCCTAACACCAAGTTGCCAACCTATAATAAAGGTTCCGATTACGATAATCGCATCTATCACAAGAGCCTCTACGCCGACCGCAAATACTTGCTGGTAGGTAATCCTAAAGCCGTAAAAAACTATTGCAAATCTAAGTATGTTTTTGGATGAAAATATAACGCCCGGCGCCCACTCTGCCGGTAGTTTGTGCCTTAAGCTATTACCGTATATCATACCAAATAGTATAGCCACAACAAGAGGGCTAATGCCGATACCGATCACAAAAGGCATCTCGGCTATATACATAGATGCGAAGGCAAAAAGAGATACAAACCATACGCCGCTTAGCGTACTGGCTCTATTTTGTTTTGAAAATGCCACTACTGCTCCTTGAAAAATTCTTAAAAAATTATAGCAAAAATCGAAATATAAACATAATAAAATTATTTGTACTATAATCATAAAAAAGATATATAAAAAAAGGAAGTGCGATGAACTTCACTATTAGACAGCTTGAAATTTTCAAAGAAGTGGCAACGACAGGGCATGTAACAAACAGCTCTGAAGCGCTTGGTATCTCACAATCCGCCATATCTATGGCACTCCAAGAGCTTGAATCAAATCTCAAAACAAAATTTTTTGAAAGACGAAATAAAAAACTTATTCTTAACGAAAACGGCAGAATGCTTCTGGAAAAATCTTCACAACTTCTAAAAGAGTTTGAGGAGCTTGAAAACAGCTTTTTGGAGGATACGGTTAGCGGAAGACTTCGCATAGGAGCTAGCCAAACTATCGGCGACTACATCATGCCCCAACTCATCTACTCTTTTATGCAAAAATATCCGGAAGCAAAATGCGAACTAATAGTTGCAAACACAAAAGACATAGTTTCGCAAATTGACGGCGGCGAGCTGGACATCGGATTTGTAGAGGGTTTTGTATATGACGCCAAGCTAGAGACAAAACACTGGATGGATGACGAACTGCTAGTCGTAGCCTCAAGCAAAAAAACATTTCAAAAAGAGGAGTATTGCTTAGAAGAGATCTCCTCTTTCAAGTGGATACTACGAGAGAAGGGTTCTGGCACAAGAGCTATCTTTGAAGAGGGAATAAGCGACGGATTTTCAAAGCTAAATGTATTTTTGACGCTAGGGCACAACGAAGCAATCAAAAAAATAGTGGAGCAGAGCGACTCACTTACCTGCCTATCTCGCCTAGCAGTACAAAAAGAGCTGGACGAGGGTATGTTGTTTGAGCTAAAAATCAAAAATTTCGCTTTTAAAAGAAAACTTCTTAGACTGTTGCACAAAGAAAAATACCAAAGCAAGCTCTTAAAAAGTTTTATGGAATTCGCCGAAAAATTCTAAAAGGTCAAAAATATGCTCGCCGTTTATAAAGATTTAAAAGAGCAAGACAGGGCAGCCGCCTCAAAATACGGTATCAGCGAAGAGATACTGATGGAAAATGCCGCAAGAGGCGTGCTCGAATTTTTAAAAGAAACCGGACTTTTGGGCAAAAAAACGCTCATTGTCACAGGTAGCGGCAATAACGGAGCAGATGGGCTCACCCTCTCTCGCATGATACAAAACTGCTCTGTTTTTGTCGGGCTAAAGCCAAAAAGCGAACTTTGTAAGCTTCAATTTGAAAGAGCCAAAAAATTAGGCGTTAATTTTGTAACAAATACCGATGGATTTGAAGTAATTATCGATGCCGTTATCGGTAGTGGAGCCTCAAAAAAGCTAGAAGGTGAGCTGGAGGGGCTGATAGAGAATATAAACGGGCAAAACGCTATTAAGGTAGCCATTGATGTGCCAAGCGGCGTAAGAGATGGCATGGGTATGGATGAAACCGTTTTTTATGCGGACTTTACGGTAACGCTTGGCGCATACAAAGAATCGCTTTTGCAAGACTATGCAAAAGAGTTTGTCGGAGAAATAGAGCTAAAAGAGCTCGGTCTTTGCAGCGATAAATACCGTGAAGGCTTTACTCCCACATCGTATCTGCTTGAAAAAAGCGACCTGCACACTCCAATACGCAACAAAAAAAACTGCAATAAAGGTGATTTTGGACATTTGTGCATAGTAGGTGGAGAGATGATGGGGGCATCCATAATCTCCGCAAAGGCGGCATTAAGGTTTGGCGCAGGGCTTGTAAGCGTAGTTGAAAGAGACAACACCCCGCTAAACGAACCGCAAATAATGGTGCGCACCAGTTTTCCGATTGGTGCAAATACTCTGCTTATCGGGCAAGGGCTTGGCTGTGCGTATGGCGAGGATGAAATACTATCTTTCGTGAAGACAACAAATAGATGCGTGATTGACGCCGACATTTTCAAAAAAGAGTGTGTCAAGGATATTTTGGCGTTAAATACACAGATGGTCTTAACTCCTCATCCAAAAGAGTTTGCGTCGCTTTTAAAAATCGCTATGAATATAAATGCCACGGTTGATGAGATACAACGGGATAGATTTGGATTTTGTGCCTCTTTTTGCAAAATGTTTCAAGATAAAACGGTTGTACTTAAGGGCGCAAACACTTTAATAGCCCAAAACGATAAGATATTTATCATGCCTTACGGTTCGGCGACGCTAGCGAAAGGGGGTAGCGGAGATGCGCTTGCCGGAGCGATAGCTTCGCTTTTGGCGCAAGGATACGAACCGCTAGAGGCTGCCACAAACGGTACTCTTGCAATAGCAGCGGCGGCAAATAGATATGAGGGCGCCGACTACTCTATGACGATAAATGATTTAATAGACGGACTAAAATGGCTCTAAAAAAAATAGTTATACTCTTTAGCGGAAGAGGCTCAAATATGCGTAGCATTATCGAAAAGCTACACGACAAAACCGTTATCGTAGCCGCCGCAATCACAAATAATCCAAATGCCGATGGTATCAAAGTAGCCGAATCATTAGGTGTTAAAGTGGTCGTTTTACCGCATACTGAATTTGCCGACAGAGAAGCTTTTGACAGGGCGCTTGTATCCAAAATAAAAGAATATTCTCCGGATTTGACGGTACTTGCAGGGTTTATGCGTATTCTTACGCCAGTCTTTACGGACAATATCAGAGCCGTCAACATTCACCCGTCGCTTTTGCCGCTTTTTAAAGGCAAAGACGGCATCAAGGATAGTTTTTATAGCGGTATGAAAATCGGCGGAGTAAGTATACACTTGGTAAGCGGCGAAATGGACGGCGGCAAGATAGTAGCACAAGCTTGCGTGCCGATACTAAAAGACGACACGCTTGAAAGCTACGAACAAAAAGTGCATCAAGCAGAACACACTCTTTATCCGACGGCTATTTTAGAGCTTCTAGACCTGTCTATTTGACGATTATCTCAACTCGTCTATTTTTTGCGGATGCCCCGCTTGTGGTTTTTACAAGTGGATTTGCGTCGCCGTAATGACGCGCCTCTATGATATTTTTATCAACTCCGTGAGCGATTAAGTACTTAACAACACTATTTGCTCTTCTTAGGGACAACGCCCTGTTGTACTCCTTTTCCCCAAGACTATCGGTATGCCCGGCACACATAACAAGACTAGCTTTTTTACTTTTTATCTCTTCGATTGCAAGCTCAAGCTCTTTTTTGGATTCGCTACTTATGTCAGCCGACTCGGAGCCGAAAAATATCATGAAGCTTAGAGGCTTCGGCGGCATTGCAGCTATCGTATTGCCGTATTTTTGCATAACCGTTTTTTCATCCAAAAGTTTTGAATCCGCTTTGCCGCTTTTGTCTATCGCCAGCGTCTCCCATGCCTTTGAAATAAGGTGCTCCTTTCCGCTACTGTCAACAAACTCTATAACACCGACCCTGCCGCCCTCTTCCGGCAAAAGAGTAACATTGACCTTATCGGCACAGCCCGTAAAAAGAAGAAGAAAAGCTATAAAAGTTGCTATATTTTTTAGCATCACTCGGCCTCCAAAACAAAATAGGTACCCCTGATGCCCATTGTCGCAGTCTTGGACTCCATCTTCATCGACTCAGGATTCATCTTTGCAATAAGCCCGGTCATACAAGCTATCGTTCCGCCACCTAATTTGCCGACAAATCGCCCCTTCTTCTCGCTCGGTTCAAATTTGTACTCTTTTATGGAAAACTCTGATTTTTGCCCTACCGAAATAAGCGTATTATCGTTAAATATCAAACCCGCCGTAGCTTTCTCTGCCGTCCTTATCGTATCACTCTCAAAAAACTTATCCCCTGCTTTGGGTATTGTCTTGCTTTTGTCGGCTCTCTCTACGGTTACCGCACCACTAACGCTCTTAAATATTCCGGCAACCTCGGCCGAAAAAAGCATGCAAAAACTACCGACCAAGACGGACAAGAGTAAAGCTCTCATTTTAAACTCGCTTTTTTATTTTATTGTAGCAAAATATATAAATGTGTCTTGTCTGCGTAACCATCTTTATATTACAATATCCGCCACAGTTTCAAGAAGGATTGATTATGAGCGACACATTAAAAATAGGACAATTAGAGCTAAAAAGCCGCCTCATCGTGGGTAGCGGAAAATATCCAGACTTCAAAACAACAAGAGAAGCGACTTTGGCGTCAGGCTCTGAGATGATAACCGTGGCGGTCAGACGGGTCAATATCATGAATAAAGATGAAGAAAATTTGATGGATTATTTCAAAGATACAGAGGTGAAGCTACTGCCAAACTCCGCCGGATGCAAGACGGCAGAAGAGGCGATTACGCTATTTCGTCTAGTGCGTGAAGCAACGGGCATCACTACTATCAAGCTAGAGTGTATCGGCGACTACGATAAGACGCTTTATCCAGATGTCATAGAGACGCTTGCCGCCACTGAAGCGCTGGCAAAAGAGGGCTTCACGGTATTTGCATATACGAATGATGACCCGATAATGGCAAAACGACTTGAAAATGCGGGAGCCGCCGCCGTCATGCCTCTAGCTGCACCTATTGGAAGCGGGCTTGGCATACAAAATAGATACAACATCGTATTTATCAAAGAGGCTATCAAAGTACCCGTCATCGTGGATGCGGGTGTCGGATGCGCATCTGATGCCGCAATAGCGATGGAGCTGGGAGCGGATGCGGTACTTACAAATACGGCGATAGCACAGGCAAAAGACCCCGTAATGATGGCTGAGGCGATGAGATACGCAGTAAGAGCGGGTAGAATGGGCTTTTTGGCAGGCAGAATAGCCAAAAAGCCTTACGCTTCAGCAAGCTCGCCGATGAACGGGCTGATACAGTTTTAACGCCTGTTTGGTTAAAATTCGCACACAAATTTTAGAGGAGAGCTAAAAATATGGATTTATCGAAAATAGAGATAGGTAGCAACCCGGACGGCATCAATGTCGTAATCGAAATACCTTACGGAACAAATATCAAGTACGAAATAGACAAAGAAAGTGGTGCGGTAGTCGTGGATAGAGTAATGTACTCTGCGATGTTCTACCCTGCAAACTACGGTTTTGTGGCAAACACGCTTTCAAACGACGGCGATCCTGCGGATGTACTTGTGCTCAACGAATACCCGCTTCAAGCAGGTTGCGTTATCAAATGTAGACTAATCGGCGTGCTTATCATGGAAGATGAGAGCGGAATGGATGAAAAACTTCTTGCCGTGCCTGTCAAAAAACTAGACCAATCACGGTAGATAGAATCAAAAACTTCTTTGAAACTTACAAAATGCTAGAGCCAAACAAATGGGTAAAAGTAAAAGGTTTTGAAGATTTAGCGTCTGCGACAAAAATCCTAGACGACGCTATTAAGGCGTATAAATAACCTATATAAAAGAGTTTAGAGAGTTTGCGATTAAGGGTAACGCCGTCGATATGGCGGTGGGTATCATCATCGGAGCCGCATTTGGGGCTATCGTAAACTCTCTAGTTACCGACATCATCACGCCGCCTATTGCGGTGGTGATGGGTAGCGTGGATTTTTCAAACCAGTTTTTTGTCCTCAAAGACACGAACGGCACGGGAATCTATCACACTCTGGCGGAAGCCAAAAAAGCGGGAGCCGTGACGCTAAACTACGGCGTATTCATCAACTCCTTCATCAACTTCATCATAGTCGCATTCGCAACATTCTTTTTGGTTCGCTCTATTAACAAGCTAAGACGCAAAGTTGAAGCCGAAAAACCGATAGAGGAAGCAACGCCGACAACAAAAGTTTGCCCGTTTTGCAAAAGCGAAATACATATCGAAGCCTCCAAATGCCCACACTGTACAGCGGAGATTAGCGGGTAGTTTTTGTCATTTTGCTTGTTTTATCCGAATAGTTCAGCATGATTACCAACTTCGATAAGAGCTAGTTCCAAAATATCTTCCGTTATTTTATACACCAAAAGCAAATTAGGCTTTATGTGGCACTCTCTGCACCCTGCAAAATTACCGACAAGCGCATGGTCTTTGTATTTTGGCTCAAGTATTGCATCCTCGGCAAGTCTTGCCACGATGGAGAGTACTACATCTTGCTCTTTTGCGTTTAGTTTTTGAAACCTTTTTTAAAAGATGAAGTACGAAATATTGAATATTTCAAGATAGCAAATCTCTTTTTAGCTCCTCTATAGAGTCAAACTTTTTGCCTCTTTTTGCGGCTAACTCATCCAGCGCTTTTTGCATCCTCCCTGTGGGAACTTTGAGTTCGAACGGTATGGAGTGTGTCATAGCAACTTGTCTGCAAAATAGATTTATACCGTCCGATAGGCTCATACCATACTGCCTAAACACTTCAGACGCTATTTCTTTGGTATCGCTGTCTAGTCTAATGCTTGTGCTAGCTCTCATTATGGAACCTTTTTTGTTTTTTGATATATTGTACCCCGTTTGAGGTAAATATCAATACAAAACAAGCCGTCTTACTCTAATTTTTTACTCATATTTCCTTACTGTAAGAAGTTTTTGCGTAAGAGATAAAACCAAATCACATGTGTTTCATTCATGAAAAAATAGTGACGATGGTGGTATTTTAGTAAAACATAAACCTTTTATATTCGTCTACTTTGTTGTCAATTAGTATATTCCATACAAATCTGCTTTCCTGCATTTCTTGAGTATTTCCTGTTTTTTCAGCTAGAGAATATGCTATACCCAAATAATATTCGGCCTTTTGCTTATCTTGTTTTGCTATCGCATAGTAACTTCCAATAATTCTACTTAAAACTATTATGTAATATTTTAAATTTTCTTTTTCGGCTAATTTTATACCTTCTTCAAGTCCTACTATGTCTATT
>JFJP01038156.1_pt1 | contig 19228 bp, 16 predicted proteins | sample 431651 | NCBI WGS metagenome assembly JFJP01 (sample SAMN02602958, study PRJNA72255) | Microbial mat metagenome, whole genome shotgun sequencing project. | biome: fresh water; feature: sink hole; material: water; isolation source: purple microbial (photo- and chemosynthetic) mats found in...
CTTTTCGTAAAATTTTATTATTCCATGATTCAGGACAACGAGCTTATAACTTTATTACTTAGCTTAATTGTAACCATTTTCTTCGTTATTATAATAGGTAAAAAACTATTTTTTTATAAGTTTTTTTGGTTTTCTATAGGAATATTATTTATAATAATTTCGCAAGCCGCCACAGTTATTGAAGGTTTTTATTTTGAATCATTTTTTAATTTTCTCGAACATTTTGGGTATGTCATTGCATCAGTTTGTTTTATTGTTTATTTCCGAAATCTTTCAAATGCTTAAAAAATGAATATAATTGCACTATTAGATTCATTAACAGCTTTAGGATTTTTTATCTGTCTTATTATTATCACTCGTCTAAAAAAGTTGAGTTTAGATAGTATTAGCAAAGGATTTTATATTACATCTGTAAGTCTGTTTTTTCTGATTTCGATATCAAATATTCTTGAACATGCAGAGATTACAACTAAATTTGATGTTTTTGAAGATTACCTGGAGATCCTTTTTATTCCATTTATTTTCTTTTCTACTATCACATTCATTTATATTCAAGAAATTGCGAGAAGAAAAAGGATACAGAATAAACTTGCTCAATCGAGAAAACAGTTGTTTTTAGCCAAGGAGAAAGCAGAAGAAAGCGATATTTTAAAATCACGATTTCTGGCTAATCTATCACATGAGATCAGGACACCGATGAACAGCATTGTTGGTTTTTCGAGCATTCTGGAATTAGATAGTATTGATAAAAATATCCAACACCAATATCTCCAAACTATTAAATCAAGCTCAAATCAACTATTAACCATTATTACCGATATTATTGATATTTCGAAAATCGAATCAGGGCAACTCGAAATTCATTACTCAATTATTGATTTAGCAAAAATGATGGATGAACTTTTCAGCAGATTTAATTTAGAATTATCAAAACAATTTGATAAAACTATAAATTTAAAAATGACTATTGATAAACCCATTTCATCTATAATATGTGATCATACTAGGTTAACCCAGGTATTATCAAGCTTATTAAACAACTCGATAAAATTTACAAAAACGGGAACTATTGAATTTGGATATCAGCAACAAAATAATAACATGATACGATTTTTTGTTAAAGATACTGGTATAGGAATATCTGACGACTTTAAAAGATTTATTTTTAACCGTTTTTGCCGAGAAAAAAACCCTTCGGACAAAGTTATTGGTGGAACAGGGCTAGGTCTTGCTATCTCAAAAGGATTAGTAAACTTAATGGGCGGAGATATCTATTTTGAATCAGAAGAAAATGTCGGTTCCATTTTTTATTTTACTATTCCCGAAAAACCTGAAAACCAAACCGAAAAATTATTTACAATAAAAGAAATGCATCAATAAAAATTATTAACAAATTATATTGAAAACAGTTGAATTTGTTATTTTTTAAGGTTTATTAACAAACCTTTTTTTATTTCAAGTGTTTACTTATCTTCGAATTTAGTTTTAATAAAATTTGTAGAGATTATTTTATGTCATTTTTTGACACAGATTTATATTGGAAGATTATTAAGTTACTCAGAGTTTTAAAAAGAAACTTTATACTTATACTGGGTGTATTTGTTTTTGTTTTTTTACTATTTAGATTTGTTTTTCCTGTATTTAAAGGAAAAACAATTGATCATGTAAAGGTAGAAGTGCTTACTCAAGCTGAAATGAAAGCTCTTAAGAAGTACCCCAATGCTTACCATTTGCAGGTTGGACAAAACAAAGGAATTCCTGCTATTAAATCCCAAAAAGAATTCGAGAAAAACCCTGGTGCTTATGTTGACAAATACGGTTTAAAACGAATTAGAGACACCAAATATTACGACGTACCATTTCTATCCCATTCTTTGCCGTATTTAAAAGATGATGCAGTTGATTTTCTTGATCATTTGGGTTTACGATTTCATAAAAGACTAAATGAGTTAGGTGTTCGTAAGTATAAGTTCTCCGTAACATCTGTTTTGCGCACAACAAATGATCAGAAAGGATTACGTAAATCAAATGTAAATGCTACACCCAATAACTCATCGCATTACTATGGATTGACCTTTGATTTGGCCCAAACTCAGTTCTATGAATTGGGAGAAAAGGAACCTGTTTATTCATATCGATTGCGTAATCTTCTATTAAGAGAACTTATTGAGCTGCAGGCACAAGGCAAATGTTATGTTCTTTTAGAAAATCAGACAAGATGTATTCATGTCACAGTTAGATAAAAAAATATCCATAAATTTAATCGATGGTTATTTTATCCTAAACTTTGTGCGTTAGGTTATAATCTGAAAATTGTTGGTGATTATTATTTTTTAATCACCAATTACTAAATATGTTTTCTACCTAATTCTTCAACTTTCTCAATCCATTTTTTTCTTTTTTTCTCATCAGAAGTTTTAACAGGACCAAAAGCAGAAATCTTTACTGGTTTAATACCACAAAACTCAAGAATTCCTTTTTTTAATGAGTTGTGTCCTGGGCTTTTATAAACTAACGAATAATACCATTTTGGTGTATCCATAGTTACAATAAGTCGAGCTGATTTTCCGGTTAATAATTTATCCCACAGCAATGAGTTTTCGCGATACTTAAACGCAAATTTTGGTAGAAAAACCCGGTCGATAAATCCTTTTAATAATGCAGGATAAGTACTCCACCATGTTGGATATACAAAAACGAGGTGATTGGCTTCGAGAATATCTTTCTGGATTTGCACTAAATCAGGTTCCAACTCTGTTCTTTTGCGATATCCAAAATGTAAAATCGGATCAAATTGCAAATCGATCAGGTAAACCAATTTACATTCTGCCCCTGATGATTCTGCACCCAATTTATAACTTTCGGCAAACTTCGCACACATGCTATCTTTATCGGGATTTCCATTAATGATTAGAATTTTTCTCACAGAATAATTTTATAATTTGTAATAACTTCGATTAATTACCTTCGTCTTGTAAAAATGGCGATATAATAAATAAGTGTAGCCAATGATCCCAGCGCAGCAATAACATATGTAAGTGCAGCCCATTTAAGTGCATCGCGCGCTTGAGTTGCATAGTCACCTCCAGCAATACCAGAACTTTCAAGCCATGTTAAGGCTCTATGTGAAGCATTTAACTCAACGGGCAGTGTTATAAAACTAAATAATGTAGTTAGGGCAAACATAATAATTCCTATTCCTAAAATGGCAGGAAAAGTTTGAATTAAAACCACTCCCGCCAACAAAACCCATTGTACATATTTAGAACTGAAGCTAATTACTGGGACCAAACTAGAACGCATTTTCAGAAAAGCATACCCTTTTGCATGTTGAATAGCGTGTCCACATTCGTGTGCAGCTACTGCAGCAGAAGCAACACTTCTACCATCAAAAACCCCGGAACTTAAATTTACTGTTTTATTTGTAGGATTATAATGATCTGTTAATTGTCCTTGAACAGAAATTACTTTTACATCTGATATTCCATTTTCTGATAAAAACCTTTCAGCAATATCCTTACCTGACAAGTTACTTGGTAATGCGACTCTCGAATATTTATCAAACTTAGATTTTAGCATAGCACTTACGCCATAACTCAAAACCATAATTAAAATTACAATTACATAAATCATAGTTAAATTTTTAATTGATTGATTAAATACTATTAACTACTGCTTACTATTATTTCTAAATCAAATTAAACTATTTTGATAATTTTTTGTACTTAAATCGTTTTGGAGCATCTGAACCTAATCTCTTGCGCCTGTTTTCTTCATACTCAGAGAATGAGCCTTCAAAAAAATGAATATGGCCATCGCCTTCGTATGCTAAAATATGAGTTGCTATACGATCTAAAAACCAACGGTCGTGACTGATTACCACTGCACAACCAGCAAAATTTTCAAGTCCTTCTTCCAAAGCACGAAGTGTATTTACATCAATATCATTGGTTGGCTCATCAAGTAATAAAACATTTCCTTCGCTTTTTAACGCTAATGCTAAATGCAATCTGTTTCTTTCTCCACCTGATAATACACCACATTTTTTTTCCTGATCGGCACCTGAAAAATTAAAACGAGCAACATATGCACGAGAATTTATTAGTTTGCCACCCAATTGAATATTATCTAAACCATCTGAAATAACATTGTAAACTGATTTTTGTGGATCAATAGCTTTATGTGTTTGGTCTACATAGCTTATTTTTACCGTTTCACCAATTTGCACATCACCAGTATCTTGTTTTTCAAAACCCATAATCATTCGGAACAAGGTCGTTTTACCAGCGCCATTCGGACCTATAACTCCAATAATTCCAGCAGGAGGCAAAGAAAAAGTCAGATCCTGGATTAATACTTTATCGCCGTAAGATTTGCTTACTCCCTGCATTTGAATTACTTTATCGCCTAAGCGTGGACCATTGGGAATATAAATTTCGAGTTTATCTTCTTTCTGCTTAACATCCTCATTTAGCATTTTATCATACGCTTGTAAACGTGCTTTTGATTTTGCATGACGAGCTTTTGGTGCCATACGAACCCATTCAAGCTCTCTTTCGAGTGTTTTACGACGTTTAGAAATTCCTTTCTCTTCCATTTCCATGCGCTTTGTCTTTTGCTCAAGCCATGATGTATAGTTTCCTTTCCATGGAATACCTTCGCCTCGGTCTAATTCTAGAATCCATCCTGCAACATTATCTAAGAAATAGCGGTCGTGAGTAATGCAAATTACCGTTCCTTTATATTGCTGCAAATGTTGTTCAAGCCATTGCATACTTTCGGCATCGAGGTGGTTTGTTGGTTCATCGAGTAATAAAATATCGGGTTCTTTTAATAATAATCTACACAGTGCTACACGACGGCGTTCACCACCAGATAATTCTTTAATAGGTTGATCATCAGGTGGGCATTGTAAGGCATCCATGGCGCGGTTTAAACGTGTATCAAGGTTCCATGCATCATACTGATCAATTTTTTCCTGTAAACGAGTTTGCTCATTCATCAGTTTATCCATTGCATCTGGATCTTCGTACACTTCGGGTAAACCAAATTTCAGATTTATTTCTTCGTATGCTTTCAGCACATCAACTACCTCCTGAACGCCTTCCTGAACAACTTCTTTAACTGTTTTTGATTCATCGAGATTTGGTTCTTGTTCGAGTAAACCAACTGAATATCCCGGTGCAAATACAAGTTCTCCCTGGAATGATTTTTCAGTACCAGCAATAATGCGTAATAATGTAGATTTACCACTTCCGTTTAGACCAATAATACCAATTTTTGCACCTAAAAAGAATGACAGACTAATGTCTTTTATTACTGTTTTATTAGGAGGGTAGGTCTTGCTAACCTTGTACATCGAAAAAATAATCTGCTTATCGTCGGCCATATGTAATAAGTTTAAAGTTTAAAGCAAAAAGCAAAAAGTTTAGAATTTAGCAAAATTAGTAAAAGTATTTCTCCAATAATTACTTTACCTAATATAAATCTAAATTCCATCAATGCAATTTATTAAATATTAAAATTAATTTTGATTATTCATCACATTCCCATGTAACTCTTTTAATCATTTAGCGTCTTAGTAGACATAATAACTAATTCTATGAGAAACAGAAAAACCTTATTCATTGCTTTAACTTTATTGATTTCCAATTTTCAGATATTTAGTCAAAGCTACTTTCAACAAGAAGTAAACTACAAAATAGATGTAGAACTTAATGATAAGAACCATTCATTAAGGGCAACCGAAGAAATTGAGTATATAAATAATTCTCCTGATGCATTGGAGTTTATATATTTTCATTTATGGCCGAATGCCTACAAAAATGGAGAAACAGCACTTGCACATCAGAAAGGCAAGTTAAATAAATGGTACGAAAATGAAAACATGACTGGTTATATTGATTCGATAGATTTTAGAATCAATGGCCAAACAGCAAAATGGGAATATGATAAAGAGCATATTGATATATGTAAGTTACAACTTAACAATCCATTAAAACCAGGTGAAAAAATTATAATTACAACTCCATTTTATGTAAAAATACCCCATAGTTCTATTTCCCGTTTAGGTCATGGTGGACAATCATACCAAATTACACAATGGTATCCCAAACCAGCCGTTTATGATAAATACGGATGGCATCAATTCCCCTATTTAAACATGGGTGAGTTTTATTCCGAATTTGGTTCTTTTGATGTAAAAATAACTCTTCCAAAAAACTATGTAGTAGGCGCTACTGGTGATTTGCAGAATCCGGAAGAATTAATCTGGCTTAATGAACTGGCAAAACAGACATCTGAAATAAAAGATTTTGACAATAAAAAAGATTATTCATTTCCGCCATCTGATTCTGTTCTAAAAACAATTCATTACAAGCAAAGCAATGTTCATGATTTTGCATGGTTTGCCGATAAGCGTTTTAATGTTCTTAAAAGTATACGAAAAATGCCTCATACAGGAAAAGAAGTTACTTGCTGGGCAATGTTTTTGAATAAAGAAGCTCACCTTTGGCAGCGATCACTTGAATATATAGGTGATGCTTTGTATTATTATTCCCTTTGGTATGATGATTATCCATACAATCATGCCACTGCAGTTCACTCTTCGATTAGTGCTGGTGGCGGAATGGAGTATCCCAATATTACCGTTATTGGTGACTCAAGAACTGATATGTCTTTAGAAATGGTTATTATGCACGAGGTTGGCCATAATTGGTTCTATGGAATTTTAGGTTTTAATGAAAGAGAATTTCCATGGCAAGATGAAGGAATTAACAGTTTTTCCGAAGCACGTTATATGGAAACTAAATACAAGGGTAATGATAAATTATATCCTATGTTTTTAAAAGAAAAATATGCTAAACTGCTCAATATCGAAGAACTTCCTTATAAAACTTTTCATCGATACTCATACTTAATGACTGCACGATTTAATATTGATCAACCTGCATCGTTGCATTCTGAACAGTTTACATCAACCAATTACGGTCAAATAGTATATCATAAAACATCCTGTATTTTTAGTCATCTGCATTTTTATTTAGGTGAAGACCAATTTAATACTATCATGCAGAATTTCTATAATGAGTGGAAGTTTAAACACCCTTATCCTGAAGATATTCGAAAGGCATTTGAAAAAGAAAGTGGTAGAGACCTTAGCTGGCTTTTTGATGATTTGTTATCAACTTCGAAAAAGCTTGATTATAAAATAACTGGTCTGAGAAAAAATCAATTATCCATTAAAAACACAGGAGATATTGATGCACCATTCCCTGTATTCGGAATAAAAAATGATAGCGTTGTATTTACCCAATGGTATAATTTTAGTGGTAAAAAAACAATAAAACTCCCAGAAAATAAGGATTTTGATTATATTAAGATTGATCCTGAATACGACATGCCCGAAATGTATACCAATAATAATTATATTCGTAAAAAAGGTCTTTTCAGGAAAATAGAACCTTTGCATTTTCAATTGGCAGGAATAGTTGAGAATACAGATAAATCCAATATCTATCTTTTTCCGGCAATGGGATGGAATCAGTATAATAATTATATGCTTGGCTTATTGTTTTATAACTCTTTTATACCACGTGATAAGTTTGAATACCAGATTATGCCTATGTATGGTTTTGGAAACCATAACCTGGCTGGTTACTTTAATTTAGAGTATCATATTTTGCCTTATGAATCGATATTTCGCGAAGTAACTGTAGGTTTAAGCGGTAAAAGATATGCATATAGTAGTGCTTCGGATGATAATTTTGAAAAAATAAAAGCCGAAATAAATTTTCATCTAAACCGAAAAAATCCAAAAAGCAAGATTTATAATAATATTATTTTGGGTGCAACACTGGCTACCGATATAACCCCTCTTCTTATGGATCGAAATCCAAAAAGCCTATCTGCATACTATTTTGATTTTGATTTTATTCATAAGAATAAAGCACTTAACCCTTATTCGGTTAATATAAGTGCTCAATATTATACTAGGTTTTTTAAAACCTCAACCGAATTTAATTACCAATGGAAGTATATGAGAAATAAATCAGCCGAAATAAGATTGTTTGCAGGAGCATTTTTAAATAGCGACAAATCCTTTGAACCAGTATATAATTTTGGATTAAGCGGTAATTCAGGATCAGCAGACTATACTTATGATAATATGTTTCTGGGTAGGTTCGAAGATCCATCTGGTACAAATTTGTGGGGAAAACAATATGTGGCAAATGATGGAGGTTTTACCATTTATGCTCCTCAATTTACAACCTCAAAGTGGTTAGCAGCAATAAATACATCCATCGCTATACCCTATTTACCGAGAGTTTTAAATTTTCATATTTATGGTAATATTGCAACTTTTGGTACTCCTGATGATTATTTAACATACAAAAATTCAGATAGGTTTGCATGGGAATGCGGTATTCAGTATCGTATTGCCAATAAAGCAGTTGTTATTTCAATGCCTTTATTAATGTCAGCACAACTAAGAGAGTTTAGTGATGATGTGTATAATAACTATTTTGAGCGTATTCGATTTAGTATAGATTTAAGTGCTTTAAATGTATTTGACATTTTTGAAAAGAGCTTGCCTTAGATATATAATCTCTACGAGGGTTATAAACCCTCGTAGAGGTTAATTTATTGTATTGTAAATGCAAGATCAAGTTCTTTCAGCAAATCATCACCTGGTTTTGATGTTTCACTATCCCAGCCACGCAACTTATAATATTCGGTAAGGTTTTTTTCAAATTCCTTTTTATTTACAATTGATCCTTTAAAATCGCCAAAAGTAAATTTATTTTCAAAAAACTTAGGTGGTATACTATCATCTTCTCTTCTGAAACCCTCACGATAGTTGAACATTTTCTCAAGATTAAAGATGCGTTCTCCTGCTTTATTAAATTCTTCATCTGTCCACTCCATTCCTGTAATTGCGGAAAGAAACTTTGCAAAGCTTATTTCGTTCTTGTACCAACCTGCAGCAAAACTACAAGCAGCTATTGAATCACGCAATGCAGCCATATCCTGTCTATCGGGAGAACCACCATTCATGTGACAGGCTCCACGATTACTCGTAGCATAACATATACTCCAGTAATCTGAATTAACTGGAACGTTCCATGCTGCCAACTCATGACCTTTAACATGAATGGCAAACTTTTCAGAATCTTGTTGTATATCCTTAGCAAGTGCTTTCACCCCTTGACAAGCCAGATCACCAATTTTCTCTCGATAGCACATCTTGTGCAATAGCTCAAGACTTGCATCAACATTGCCCCATGTTAAATCAATTCCATCAAGATATTCTTTTGTTATTAATTTCTTTTCATAAGCTTCCATTAAAAAGCCAATTGCATTTCCTGCAGAGATAATATCAATACCATAATCATCGGCAACAGCAATAAGTTTTTGTAATCCGGCAAGGTCAGAAATTAAAAGATTAGCTCCCATCATAGTACCAGTCTCGTACTCAGGACCATCGTGTACCATAACACTGTATGAACCTTTGGCTATACCACTTTTCTTGCATGCCAGATGACAAGAGAAACACGCAAAATCTCGTTTCCAAACTTGTTCGCGATTTGCTGCAGCTCCAATTTTCTCTATCTCACCAAATGAACCTTCGCCATAGTTTTTAACAGCCTGAGTTCCTCGTTGACTAGATGAAGTAAGAGCATTGGCTGTTCCTCCATACCGCCAAAATTTCAATCCTTCATTATTATCATCTTTAAACGATTTGCGCGCTTTTTCGAGTAAATCGAGATACATCTTATGGTTTCCTAGCTGAGGCATTTGTGTACCTTTAACAGCAATCGCTTTCAGATTCTTTGAACCCATAACACAACCCGTTCCACCACGTCCAGCTGCACGAGCAGCAGTATTTAGTACACAAGCCATTGGCACAAGATTCTCACCGGCAGGGCCAATATAACATGATTCGAACTTGGGATCACCCAATTCGTCGATTAACGCATTATCGAACTTATCGGTACCCATACCCCAAAATTTTGTAGCATCACAAATCTCAACCTTATCGTCAACAATTTTTATATAAACAGGATTACTTGCTTTCCCTGTAACACAAATACCATCATAACCCGCAAAACGTATTTCTGGGCCAAAGAATCCACCCATATTTGAGTAACTCACTGTAGAACCGTTATCAAATTTCTGATCTATTGCTGATGTCCTTGGTGATTTTGTTACAACACAAGTTCGTGATGAAGATGGAATGGGTAAACCCGAAAATGGACCGGGCATAAATAGAATTGGATTTTCGGGCGACAATGGATCAACTCCAGCATGTGGAAGTTTATCCCAAAGAATTTTAGTGCCTAACCCACGTCCACCAATAAATCGTTTTATATCTTCTTCGGGAATCTGTGTTTTTTTTATTTCACCAGTAGTAAGATTTATATCAAGCATTCTACCATAATATCCTTTTAGTGTCATATATAAATCTCCTATGCGTTAAAATTATACCATTGTTCAATTAACTTTTCTGCAATTTTTGCAGGAGCAAGATTAGTTAAATCTCTGTCAGCAGCAACTTCAATATATGCAAGAGCTCCAAAAGGACAATGTTTAACACACTGCGGATCACCATCACATAACTGACATATCCGTTCAGGTTTATGAGTTTCGGGATTAGGTATAATAACTCCACCACGCAGATCAGCGCAAGCTTTTGCACACTGCATGCAACCGATACAACGCTCAATATCATTTTTTATAATCTGAGTATCTGGATCACGATATAAGGCTTTTCTACCTGTAATTAAATCCGGCGAAATAACGCATGCTTCGATACATGGTGCATCAGGACAAATAGCACAGGTACTAGGCACATCCACATCTGGATTATAATGAAAGACTTTAATGTTAGATAGATGAGGATTACCCAAACCCATTAATTCTTCACCATTAATTATTTCGCGGTGATTATATGCAGAACATGCTGTTTCGCATGTTTTACAACCGGTACATTTTTCAAAATCAACCGAGATAGCTTTTATAGTTTTGCCATCGGATGATTTAAAAATTTTATACCCTACAGTTCCCAATATAATCAATCCGCTACCACCTAAAGCCAAGTCTTTTAAGAAATGCCTTCGCGAATAATTGCTATTATTTTCCATAACTACAATCTTATTTTCTGTTATTACCTGATGCTAAAAAATAGAAGAATATTGATCCAAGAACTACAAAAACTGCAAGATTATGATCAATACCAGATTTAAAATTTAGAAAAGCATGATAACCAGTTACTAGAATGAGTACTAAAGAAGAAATTAAAGTTAACCGATCTTTCTTTAGAAATCCTCCAATAAAAAGAAATATCGCTGAAAAAATAAATATAAAAGAAACATAAAATAGTACACTTTTATAGTTAAAAAATGCCAATGTTTCCCAATAACGAATTATTACAAAGAACAAAACAGCTAAGCGCATTAGCCAAATGGAAAATGGAAAAAGTGCCTTAATTGGTTTCATATATTCAAATTTAATTTAATGTTTTGTTTTCGATATGCATCAATAAACATAATGGTTTAAGCATAGTAAGATATAAAAAATTACCTTTTTAAACCCTTCGATTATTTAATAGTTTATAAAAATGATACTTATATAGAATCATTCTACATTTTTTGAAATTACAATAGATTAATAATTATTGGTTTGGTTTTTGGAAATGTTTTTTATCTTTGCGCTTTCAAAAAGTTTACCTAAACCCATCAACTTAATGAAAAAGAGCACTTTAATAATTATTATTATTTTATCTGCATTATTTCTTAGTGTATTCACAAGTTGGTTTATCTGGTATTTAAAACCCTACAAATCTTTAAAGGTATATATTCTTGATAAAACGGTTCCAACAACTGACCGACAAGAACATAAATCATTTAATTGGATATTGAACCAGGATAAATATGTTCGAAAAGATGGAAATCTTTATAACGTAAATAATGATTATTTCGGTTTTTTTCCAAAAGGCAATAATTCTCCCGATTTTGATTTTAAAAGTATTCGTATACACGAAATAGAAGATTATGCACTTAATTACGACATGTGCTATTATACCGATACGTATGGTGTTTATTATAACGAGTGGTACCGACAAAATTCATTTGAAGAACAGCATATTTCGAATAAAGTTTATGGTGGATTAAATCAGAATGATTATTTGTTTCTTAAAGAAATGAAGAATCATAAAAAGCTGATAATAACTGAATTTAATTTTTATAATGCACCAACCAATAGTTTGGTTCGTGAAAAGCTCGAGGATCTGTTTGGTTTAAAATGGAGCGGATGGACAGGCAAATATTTTTCTTGCCTCGATACCTTAAAAAATGAAGACTTCCCAAAATGGATTGTTCGTTTATTTAAAGAACAAAACAATAATTTATGGCCATATAAAAATGGAGGTATTATTCTTATTCATAAGTTTGGTACTGTAGCTATTTTAGAAGATAAAACACACTTAACATCCGAGTGGCCTGTTATTCAATCAAATCCTGAAACAATAGAAGAGTTTGGCGTTAAAGAATCTGTAGAATATCTAAATTGGTTCGATATTACTTTTTCAACAGATCAAAATAAAGTACTCGCTGATTTTCATTTTAAGGTTAACGAAAAAGGAGATTCGTTGCTTCATAGCTATAATCTTCAATCCGTTTTTCCTGCTGTAATTGAACACACAGGTGATTATCTTTTTTATTATTTTGGTGGCGATTTTGCCGATAATCCTGTTAAATTAGGATCATCATATTTCTCAGGATATAAAGAAGCTGCATCAATATTCTCATCTGCAGGAAAAAGTAATCCTAAGGAGTTTTATTGGAATTATTACTATCCGTTAATGTCGAAAATTCTGGATGATTATTACAAATCATTAGATAAATAAGAACATTAGAAACCATAATTCGGTAGGTTTTCAAATCATATTTATTCAATACACTTATAGTGAGCATCTGATTTAGAAGTAGAAATCATTATCTTTGTTATGATTTAATATATTAAAGAATGACCAAAAACCTTTTTGTTTCCTGCATTCAAACAAACCTTGTTTGGGAAGATAAAGAGCAAAATTTTAAGAATTTTGAAAACAAGATTCAGCAATTACCCTTAGAAACACAATTGGTTATTTTGCCCGAAATGTTTACTACCGGATTTTCTATGAATCCAAAAGATTTAGCGGAAACGATGGATGGGGAATCGATGATTTGGTTAAAAAGGCAAGCCATAATTTCAAAAAAGATAATTATCGGAAGCATCATAATCAATGAAAATAGAAATACTTATAACCGCCTAATTGCAACATTTCCTGATGGCAAGCAATTCATTTACAATAAACGTCATTTATTTCGTATGGCTGGCGAGCATAATCAATATACTTCAGGAACTTCAAAACTGATTTTTGATATTGATAATTGGTCAGTTTTCCCTTTAATATGTTATGATCTGAGATTTCCAGTTTGGAGCAGAAATAGAAATGATTACAATATATTGATTTATATTGCTAATTGGCCCGAAAGTCGAAGTTATGCATGGAAAAGTCTTTTAGTAGCAAGAGCTATCGAGAATCAATCGTTTGTAATTGGCGTTAATCGGGTTGGAACTGATGGTAATAGAATAAATCACTCTGGCGACAGCATGGTTATTAATCCTTATGGTCAGATTATTGCTCAGGCAGAACCTAATATTGAACAAATTTTAAATGTAGAATTATCTTATGAAGATATAGATAAAATTAGAAAGAAATTTCCTGCATACCTTGATTCCGATGAATTTGAAATAAAATACTAATATGGATTCTTCATCAAAAGAAACAAATACAATTACTAACGATAGAGATCGCAGTCGAATTGTAAATAAATATCGTCAGTTACTAAAAGTATCTAAAAACATAGTACAACCTGAAGAGATTTGTATTTTACGAAAAGCTTTCGATATTGCCCGAAATGCACACAAAGAAAAACGACAACCATCCGGCGATCCATATATTTTTCAATTACTTGAAACATCAATAATTATTGTAGATCAGATTGGATTAGGATATCGTTCAGTAATAGCATACTTATTATTTGAAGCTATAATTGAAAATAAAATAGCAATTGATGAAGTTGAAATTCAGTTCGATAAAACCATAAGAGATCTTTGTGAAGGACTTATAAAAATTGAAAGTATTGATACTAAAACATCATCATCACATTCTGAAAATTTCAGGCAATTATTGATTTCTGTTGCAAAAGATGTTCGTGTAATATTAATTAAAATTGCAATTCTTCTGGAAAAGATGCGCTTACTGAATTATTATCCTGAAAATGTTCAAATAAAAACTTCACTGGAAACATTCTCAGTATACGCTCCATTAGCTCATAGATTAGGCTTATACAATATTAAATCGGAGCTTGAGAATTTGTCGATGAAATATACCGAAAAAGAAACATATAAAAACTTAATTAAAAAGCTTAAAAACTCAACTGCGAAAAGAAATAAGTTTATAAAAAAATTCATTGAACCTATAGAGCAAGAACTTATAAAACAAAATTTTGATTTTGAAATTAAAGGACGCCCAAAATCAATTTATTCCATTTGGCAAAAAATTAAAAAACAAAATATTGAGTTTGAAGAAGTATACGATTTATTTGCTATTCGAATAATTCTGAATTCACCTCCTGAAAAGGAAAAAGCCGATTGCTGGAGGGTGTTTTCTATGGTAACTGATTTTTATATTCCGAATCCACAGCGTATGCGCGATTGGATTTCTGTTCCTAAATCGAATGGATATGAATCTATTCATACAACGGTTATTGGACCAGAAAAAAAATGGGTAGAAGTTCAGATTCGTTCTCAACGTATGGATGAAATTGCAGAAAAAGGATATGCTGCTCATTGGAAATATAAAGGACTTAAATTAGAATCGGGTTTGGACCAATGGATGAGTAGAATTCGTGATATTATTGAACCTAGCGAAATTGAAACTACTCAGGATATTGAAGACTTAAAATTGAATTTATACAATAAGGAAATTTTTGTTTTTACTCCAAATGGTGATCTTAAAAAGTTTCCTGCTGGAGCAACAGTACTCGATTTTGCTTACGATATTCATACAGATATTGGAAACCAATGTGTTGGAGCACTTATTAATCATAAGAATGTAATTATTAAACAGGTTTTACAGAATGGCGATCAGGTTCAGATAATTACATCAAAAAATCAAAAACCAAAAACAGATTGGTTGAATTTTGTTGCCACCTCTAAAGCAAAAACGAAAATTAAATCAACCCTTCGAGAAGAAAAATATAAAGAAGCTGAAGCAGGCAAAGAATTATTCAAACGACGTCTTAAAAATTGGAAAATAGCCGTAAATGATACTTTGGTAAACCAATTATTAAAACATTATAAGCTCAAATTTCCTATTGATCTCTATTACTCTATTGCAACCGAAAAGATCGATATCACTGATATAAAAGAGCTTTTAATAAAACCCGAGAGTGATATAGTTCCAATCATATCAGAAACAGAATCTTTAAAGCAAGAATTTAAACCTGAAATTGAAAAAGAAGCTACTCATTCGCCTGATTTTCTTATTATTGATGAAAAAGTTGAAAATATAGATTATAAACTTGCAAAATGCTGTAATCCGATATTTGGCGATTCGATTTTCGGATTTGTAACTGTCAGCGAAGGAATAAAAATTCATCGCACAAATTGCCCAAATGCACGTCAGTTGATTGAACGATATAATTACAGAATTATTAATGCCCGATGGAATAAGGCCGCTTCAAATAAATCATTTCAGACTACAATTAAAATTACAGGTATTGATGAGGTTGGCATGCTAAGCAAAATTACCGATATTATATCAAAAGATATGAAAGTAAGAATGCGTCATATCACAATGGATTCAAAAGATGGATTATTTGAAGGGCATCTTAAACTTTATGTGGAAGGTACCGAGCATCTTGATGTGTTGTTTAGAAAACTGAAAAAAACGAAAGGTATTTTAAAAATTGTACGTGTCGATTCGCCAGATAACTGATTTCCTTTGTAATAGTGTGCTTTTAACATTTTTTAGCATACAGGAAATGCATGTTTAATCAATGAAAATTTGTAGATTTGTAACAATAACAAAATTTTATATTGCGTTTCATACATATAAATAAAGGTTATGAAAACAATTACTATTATTTTTTCAATTATTATAATTACCCTAAATAGTGTATCGGCGCAAATTCGTCCTTTATTGCCCAGATATTATCAACCAATAGATCAGTCTCAAATTGAAAAGGATAAAAAAGATTCTAATGAATCTGATAATCCTACAAAGAAGCAAACCTATTTAAAATTTCACGATCGTATTACCTATAACGTTACATTAGGCACAGGATATACCAGCTTTTCGAACAATATGTCTTTAATGAGTACATACATTTCGCCCAGCATTAATTATCAGGCTAGTGATAAACTTTTTATAAATGTTAGTGGAGTAATTATGCAAAATAATTATAATGGAACAGAGAATTTAACAAATTACTCTCCTGTTGGTTATAATTCGAATGCAGCCAATTTTGGAATTAATGGTTCGGTATATTACCAGCTAAGTGATAATTGGAGTATTTATGGCGATGGTACTTATTACAAGAATCAATCGGTATTTAGTAATTATCAAAGTCAAAGTTATACTACCGATTACAAATCTGTTTCCCTTGGCGTAGGATATAAAATTTCTGACAAGGTTCAATTTAACGCACAGTTTCGATATTCAAATGGTTATAATCCTGCTTATAATCCTTACTCACCTTTCTATAATTCATCAGCAATTAATCCATCGAACTTTGGAATCTGGGGTTATTAACCAAATCAATTAAGGTGAAAACTAAATATGTCTTCTTTTTTTTAATAATTCTTTTTGGGTTCTCAAAATCTGCTTTTAGCCAGTTAATAGAAGATAAATTTCCGGTATTCAAAAATGGCGAGAAAATCACATATGATGCGGTTTATAATTGGGGATTTATTTGGTTAAATGCTGGTGTAGTTCAGTTTTCAGTTACTGAAACCAAGTATCAAAATGAAGATGCATATCATTTTAATAGTGTTGGTACAAGCCTTAAATCATACGATTGGTTTTTTAAGGTACGTGATTATTTTCAGTCATACGCTGATAAAAACACACTAAGACCTTACTTTTTTGAACGTAATACATACGAGGATGGCTATAAAGTACTCGAACGATGTAATTTCAATTATACCGATAGCCTTGTTTACACCAAGGTTCAAAAAACAGATAAACCATACACCGAGGATACATTAAAGATTCGCCAAAATGCTTTCGATCTGATGTCAGCGGTATATTATACAAGAAATATCGATTTCGATAAATATAAAATAAATGATAAAATTCCTGTTCGTATTTTGCTTGATAATGAATTTTTCGATTTATATATTCGTTATCTAGGAAAAGAAATTCTCGAAACTCATGATAAACGAAAGTTTAAAACAATGAAATTTTCTGTATTATTAATCGAAGGAACTATTTTTAAAGGAGGCGAAGATTTATACGTTTGGGTAACAGATGATTTTAACAGAGTTCCTGTACTTGTTGAAGCAAAAATACTTATTGGATCAGTTAAAGCAGCACTTTCAACAACCGAAAACCTGAAATACCCACTTTCTTCAGAGATTAAATAAAGCTATGAACTGTGACTGGTGACTTGTGAATAGTGAGCTGAAAGTCACTGAAGTTGTATGGCGGATAACAAAAGTTATTACTCTCATTTCAATGATTAATCCTACACCTTATACTTTATACCCTATACCCTATACCCTATACCCTATACCCTATGACCTATGACCTATACTATTTTACCTTTTTACCAATTCACTATTCACTAATCACTAATAAAAAAATTTACTATTTTTGCGCTACAAATAAGAATTGATAAAAATTAAGCAGATATGCATAATACAGTTAAAATTACAGATAAGATTTACTGGTTGGGTGCAAACGACCGAAGAACAGAACTTTTTGAGAATTTGTGGCCAATTCCAAATGGTATTTCGTATAATTCATATTTAATTATTGACGATAAAATTGCTTTAGTTGATACATTGCATTTTAATTCAGCTGATGATTACCTTGAAAAAATAGAGGAATTAATTGGTAAGGATCGCTCTATCGATTACCTGATAATTAATCACATGGAGCCCGACCACTCTGGTGCAATTAAAACTATCGTAGAAAAATATCCCCAAATAAAAATCATCGGAAATCTGAAAACATTTAAAATCCTTGAATCTTATTATGGTTACCAGGAAAAATGGAAACAAGTTGAAGACAGCGAAGAAATATCTCTTGGTTATCACAAACTAAAATTCATTATGACTCCATGGGTGCACTGGCCCGAAACCATGATGACGTATGATTTGACTGACAAAATTTTATTTTCAGGCGATGCCTTCGGTAGTTTTGGAACTTTAGATGGTGGCATTTTCGACGATGAAATCGAATTCGACGATTATTATCTCGAAGATATGCGCCGTTACTATTCGAACATTGTTGGCCAATATAGTAATATGGTGCAGAAAGCATTTGCCAAACTAAGTGGAGTTGAAATAAACATGATTTGCTCTACTCACGGACCCATTTGGCGAAAAGATGTGAATAAGGTTATCTCCTTGTACGACAAATGGAGCAAATACGAAACTGAAAATGGTGTGGTAATAATTTATGGTTCGATGTATGGAAATACAGCAAAGATGGCCGATTATATTGCTCGTAAACTTTCCGAGAACGGAATTAAAAAAATAAGGATTTATGATGCTTCAAAAACTCATATCTCCTATTTAATAAACGAGATATGGCGATATAAAGGAGTAATTTTAGGAAGTAGTGCATACAATTCAGGTATGTTACCAACGATGGAAAACCTTACAACTACTCTTGAACACATGGGAGTTAAAAATCATCTACTTGGCTTATTCGGTTCATACAGCTGGAATGGCGGCGGAGTAAAAATGCTACATAAATTTTATGAAACTATCCAATGGGAGCTTATTTCTGAGCCAGTTGACATAAAAGGTATTCCTGGTAATGATGCATTTAAACGTTGCGAGATACTGGCCAGTGCAATGGCTGAAAAACTAAAATCATAAAATCTAATAATTATAGATCGAAGGTGTTGATTTTTATTAGCACCTTTTTTTTACTCAGAAATAGTTC
>JFJP01027739.1_pt1 | contig 19224 bp, 18 predicted proteins | sample 431651 | NCBI WGS metagenome assembly JFJP01 (sample SAMN02602958, study PRJNA72255) | Microbial mat metagenome, whole genome shotgun sequencing project. | biome: fresh water; feature: sink hole; material: water; isolation source: purple microbial (photo- and chemosynthetic) mats found in...
TAAATATTTTTTCCTTTATTGCAAAAATCTAAACACAAATAAATGTTAAAATTAAAATAGATAGAAAAAAATTAAAAACCTTTTCTTCTTTTTGAGCATAAATTGCAAAATGATTTTCATCTATGACCATCAATTTTCCTTTATCAATTCTGATGATTTGCCCATAAGCATCAAATTTATAGCTTCCAAAAAGTTCGTTCAATGATAATAAATCAGAGCAATCTGCCAAAAGAACACAAACTAATCCTTCTGAATTGTTATTCCAATAAAGATTCTTCATAAATTTATTAACAAAAAACTTATTGAAAATTAAATACGAAAGAATTCTGAGTGAAATTTTGATTGAAAAATTCTAAAGACGCATAAATTCTATGTTTAAAATCTACATTACTCGAAATCTTTATATCCAATATTTTGATTTTATATTGATTTAAATTTTGCAGAATTTGACTCATCTCTTTGGAACTCTCCTTCGTGTTAATTTTTATCAAATAACAAATTATATTGCAATTGGATGGTTGCGTAGATGAAGAAAATGATTGACTTTTCTGAGATAATTCAGGAGAGGAATATAAATGTTTTTCTAATAAGTCTATTTCCTCCAAATTTTTTTCAAAGTTTAAAGGACAATATATGCCATAATCCAGTTGTAATTTTTTTGTCTTCAAAAATTCAATTTTCTCTGGATTCTTCTCATTTTTTTGATTGTTTCTCAATATATCCAAATTTTTAACTAAAAAATTGGCTAGTTTTTTGCTAAGAAATCAGTAAATAACTTTAAAATAAAAGTAGTTTTGAAAAAGAATAAACCATTTGTAAACGGGATTTTCTGAATTAAGTATGAAAACCCATACTGTATTATTCATTGTATTTAGAAATTTCATCATTATTTCATTTTTTTCTCTTTCAATTTTGATATTATCAATATCTTTGCCCTGTTTTTTCAGGGTGGAATTTATGAAATTTTTAATATTTTTCCAAAAGCAATCAATCACATCTGGAAATTGATTTAGATTGAGTTTTGAAAGGAATTCCAAGTGAAAATTCTCATTTTCTAACTTTTTGAGAATTCCATCTTAAAATTTAAATCAAAATTTATTTAAAATTAAAAAAAATTACAAAAAGAAAGTGTTTTTATTGAATTATCACTCATTATTAGAAATGATTTGGTGAATTCATCTCCTGGATTTATTGATTTATGATCGAAATCATTTACAACAGAATCAATAATTGATGTATCATCGTTTAATTCCAGACTCATTTCATAGCTGAAACCAAGCAATTTATCCTTTTAAATAATATTTAAAATTTAAAAAAAATTTAAATTAATTACCAAATCAGTTTTAATGAAAACTATATCGAAATTTTGCAGGAAAATATGACTCATATATTCCATTTCATTCTCGGTGAGTTTATTTCCAATTGTTTTTTTATTGGCAAGTGTGTAAATCAAGCTGTCTGAACATTTTTGAATAGAATTTGAAAAAATTTTATTCTCAAAAATTTGGCTTGAAACCATCTCTTCATCACTGCCTTGAAATCTGAAGGCGCAAACAAACTTCTTAGATTCCAAAATAAAGGCAGTGAAATATTCTAAAAAGCGATTGTATTCTGATTTTTTTTTGACAAAGCTTGAAAATTTAAAATTTTTGCTCAATTCTTCTTTCAAAATTGTTGAAATATGATTATTTTTTAAATTTTCTTTTTGTGAGTTGAAGTTTGTGCCAATCAATTCAAAATTCTGAGCTTTTAAAAATTCAAGATCTTTGGCAATATGAAGCAAATCCGTTTGGTTCTCATTTAGAAGCCAAATTGCCAGAAAATGAGGGACTGAGATGCCTAGAAAAAAATGAATTATTTTAAAAAAAGGTAAAAAATTAACATTTGGTGAAATTTGGATGATGAGTTTTTATAGGATTTTGAAGAGTTTTTTCTAAGAGTTCAACATTTTTTTTGCTATTAGTTTGATAAAATAGCTGATTTTTAGGAGGGTAGAAATCCTTCTTGTGTAATATTACTTTTTTCAAAAGTTTTTTCCTCAAAAAGCCGATATTGGGTCCTTCAATAATAAAGAAAATGGATTGATATGATCGATTTTCTTCTTCATAAACAAAAGAGAACTTATCGAGATTTTCTTCATTCAAAAATTTTGTAAGCTCTCCTTCATTTTTCTCTTCTTCAAGTGTTGATTTGAAAAGATTTTTAGCTGAAATTGTTTTAATAATACGAATAATGAACCCATATTTTTGAATCAGTTGAATAATCTGAGAAATATCTTGAAAAATAGGAGATAAAATGACTAAATGTCTTTGAATGGGCTGTATAACTATCTGAAATAAAGGGAAATATTCAATTGTATCTGGGAATAATGTGAATCTTTTCTGTATTTTCGACTCATAAATAATCCTTTCGAAAATCTCTTTGTTATAATTAACTAAACGTCCGCCAAAAAAATAACTCATTAATTTTCGATTAAGGTGTTTGTTGAGAAAATAATGTATTGTATCCTCTCTTTTTTCAAAATACAGGGCATTTATTGATTTTGCATCACATTTTTTGGCTAAAAAAATGTCATTACTTCCTATAATTTTCTCTAATTCTAAAGAAAAACATTTAAAATAATGGATTATTAAAGAACTTATTACTAGTGACAGCTTCTAAACCAGCAAAGCCAAGTACAATAAAAGGGACATTTTTAGCAAAAAATTTTGATTTTTCAAAAGTTTGAATAAATTCCTGATAGTTTTCTTGATTAAAATAAACTGTTTTCATTCCTATGAAATCCAAACCCTTTTTCAAAGTTCTTTTTAATAAATATTGAAGAACAGACTCAGGTTTTTCAGGGTTTTCTAAATAAACTTTGTTTTTTGCAAAGACTTTCATGAATATCAAGCCAACTTCTTGGCTTTTTAAAAACTTCTCATCAAAAGTTATGTTGTTTTTCAAAGAAACCGCATGAAAAGTGGTAAATTCTTTGAATAATTTTGGTGCAACTTTCATGGTTTTCAAATGCTTTATTGCAAATTTTTTCAAAGTGATTGTGTCATCGAAATCATAAATATGTTGACTTTTCAAACTTTTCACACAACGCTCCGATAACACATTATTTAAAACCTTGACATCCAAAACAACATCGCCTAAAATGTGTGCTCCTTCACCAATATATGTATCGAAAAACATATAAATATATCTTTTTACATTATTAGCGTCAACTTGCCTAAAAAACTCATGGCAATTTTGCAAATAACTCGAAAAACAAAATAATTCATTTTCTTCATCAGAAATTGCAGGAGTATAAGCAGAAATATGTAAAGCTAACAAATGAAAAGCGAAATGATTTCCTTTAATTTTTGGAAGAGATTCTTGACTAAAACAGGAATTCTTCATAAAATAGCTCAAAAACTCACTCAAGAACATCTCATCATCCAAGCAAGGAAATATCAAAATTTGATATCTCTTCGTTATTCCGAATCTGGAAATTTCATAGCTTTTATAATCTTTAACTAAAGCGAAAACATCCTCAGGTATCGAAGATATATGCTTCATCACAGCAATGTTCTTCTCGAATATAGACCCCAAAGAAGTCTTTGAGTTGAAAGTCTTTATCATATTGAAAACTTCTATCATTCGATCATGTATTTGATTTTTTTTATCTATAGTTTCTTCTTCTTTTTTATATTCTTCCAAAGCTTTTAATCGTTTTACATCAATTTCTTTTTGTTGTTGTTCAATGGATTTTCTATTTTTTAAAGAAATTTTTATTAAAATTATTGGTTTTTTTTCAAACTTTTGCTTTGCTATGTGAATGGCTTGCTCCTCCATTTCCTTTCTCTTTTTTTCTTTTTTCTTTCTTTTGTTGTCTTCAATATCATTCTTGAACTTGTCTTGTAATCGTTTCATTTCTTCTATATCCTTTTGTTTTTCAGCATGTTTTTTTCTCTCAATTTCCTCCAAAATCAATTGGTTTTTAAACTTTTCACCAGCCGCAAACTCAATTTCTTTTTTCTCATCTTTTTCCTGTATTTTTTTAGCTTTTTGTTTCTCTTGTATCATTTGCTCAATCATTGGCATTTCATTTGGATTATTCAAATCTTCTTTATTTTCTTTTGGTTTTTTTGGTTTCTTTTGCCTTTTTTGAGTTTTTCCACCATTTATAATAGGAATTATGCCATCAGATCCCGATTTTATATGCAGTCTTTGACTTTCAAGATAATCTTCTTCTTCTGCACTCTCATCAGAAGAAATTTCTTGTCTTATTTCTTCTGCAAACTTTACAGTTTTTATTTCAATATTGGTTGCTTCTGGTTTTTTTTCTGTGAAATTCTCGATTTCTTTGATTATCAGAATTTGCTTTAAAGAAAAAATGTCGCTTTTGTCATTGTGATTATTTTCTGCATTAAGTTCGATCTCATTTTTTAAATCATTTGAAATCACATTTTCATTTTTAATATCAAATTTTGTTTCTTCAGGTGTTTTAATTTTCGATTCAATTTGGGTTTCAGTTTTTCTTTCAATTTTTGTTTCTAGATTTTTTTCTATTTTTGTGCTATTTATTATGTCTGAAGGTATAATATTTTGATTTATTTCTTTATTCATTTTATTGAGATCTTCCACCACATCCTCAATTGTAAAAAATCCTTCCTCTCTTTAAATCATAATATAATAATTAAACCTCTGTTTTTATCAATACATTTTTTTGAATTTTTCAAGAAGATCATCTTTCGGCTCAACATTTTCTTCTTTAATTTCTTTTTCATCAGTTTTTATCTGGTCTAAATTAACTTCCTTCTCTTTTAAAACTGCCTTTGTTTTTTCTTCAGGGTTTGCGCCATCGTTTTCTGTTTCAACCAAAACATTATTGATGTTTTTCGAAAATTCAGGATTTTCTTGCTGATTATGATCTTTCGAAACTTTTGACCAATCAATTTTTTTCGAAAGAATTTCATCAGCTTTTTCCTTGGATAAGATCTCTTTTGTGAAGCAAATGCTTTTATCATCCAAAAATTCAGCTTTAAATCTATAAATAATTTATTTTTATTCATAAAAAATGTTTTGAAAGTACAATAAAGGTTTGTCAATCTTGCTTTCTTCATCATCCAACAAAATATTATCCAGATTTCTCAGAAAATTATTTTCTTTTTCTTTGGCAAGCTCTTTTTCTTTTGATCCTCTAATACTATCCTTGAATATATTGAACCCTAAACATAACTCAAATAAAATAATAATATTTTTTTTTAGAAAAAACCTGAAGGAACATTCAAAAGGTCAGGCTTATTCTCAAAAATGTTAAAGTCTTCATGTTTTTCAGGCTGAGACATCAATTTATTAAATTTTTGTTCATTGGTTTCTTCTGGCATTTTTCTATTAGTTTCCTGCTTTTTTTTCCGTTCTGCATGCAAGAAAGACCATCTTAATTGACATTTTTCACGATTAATTGTATTTTCTGAATTTTTATATCTCATGTTTTTTAAAGCAAGGGCTATTCGCTCGAAATCAAACAAATATTCAATTACTAAATGTTTTAATTGTTTATCAAGATAATTATCCCAAAAGTCATCTTGAAATAAATGCTCATCTTTTTTAAAATCCGAAACAGAGTTTTGGATCATTTATTTTTAAATAAATTTATATTTGTTCAAAAATCCAAAATTTTTTTATAAATTAAATTCAAAAAATTTTTTAAAATTCAAATTAATAATAGAAAAAATTTTCTTAAATAAAAAATCAACTTTTTTTGCCCAACTAAAAATATTTGCTCTTAATTTTTTTTGCACAAATATTTTTGATTTTAAATCCCTTTAATTATCTTGACTGCAGTTATTAAAGAAAGCACAACATTCCACATTGTTGATCCATGAGCTAAAACCGCCCCAGCTTCTCTTTTATCACCTCCTTTTTCCGATGTATATCCCAAAGCATACAAAAATCTTCCAATAAAATGCACAGCTCCTGCAATAGCAGCAGCTTGTGGGTATCTCAATCCAGCAATCAAAGTGGCAGGAATCACAACACCAATGTTTTCTACGAAATTTTGATGAACTCTTTGAGCATTGTTGAAATCAAACCAAGCTTTATAGGATAGTTTTTGAGAATATCGACCATTTCCTTGATCTGGATAACCTCCTTTTGGCAATGGATAATCTCCAACTGTTTTGTGTTCTTCTTTGAAATTTTCCTCCATGAATTCTTTTGAGAAGTATTTGCTACGTTTGCTATGAGAGATGAAAAAACCGACTGTAAAACATTGTAAACCTATAGCGGCTGTTGAGAGGAGGACCCATCCGTATTTAGCTGGAACAGAGATTGTTGTGGCCATTTTTGAAAAAAGTTTGAGATTTTTTTAATATTTATACTTTGGATTGGAATTTGGGTTTAATTTATGATGGGAAATGCTTCAAGATTTGGTCAGAATGTTTTTTTAATTTATGTCATTTTTTCTAGTTTTATTAATTTAATTTTTTGAATTCAAAACCATTATGTGTTTTTAATTATAAAACTTATCCATTTCTGCTCAAAATTGAAATTTCGCTTTTTTATTTATATTTTTTCATTTATAAACAAAGACAAAGCAACAACAACAAAAAAATTACATTTGACATAATATGAGTCTAAGCCACACCCTTAAAGATTTTCATCTACCTATTCCTTTCATTGAAGATAATCTGACGATAAAAAATGAAAGCTCTCCACAAAATCTTCTCTTTCAGAATTTTGAGCTCCCAGAAAATCGTTATAAACTAAATTTACCACCCTTAGCTCCTTACAAATACAATGACATAAATCCTCATCCTAAAACTGCTCTTGAAGAACTCCGCAACAATATAATTCAAACTTTGCAAATGTCTCATTTCAAATGGAATGAACCTGTTCCTCAGACTCAGAATAACAACACTTATTACAAATTCGAACTTCCACAAACGAATTTCCAGGAAGAAGGCCAAATTAACTACATAAACCTTCCAGAATATAAGTTCCATAGCGAAAGAGAACCTCTCACTTCTCAACAGATGAAAGAAATCTGGAACAATAGAACTTTTCATGTTAAATCGGAAATGGAAAACCTGCCACATTTATGGAATATTTCAAAGTGGCTGCTCCATTCCTCAAAAGAAAGAACCGGTTTCTTCAAAAAAACATTGGCTATGTGTCTCAGACTATTTTATGCGATACCAAATGTGATAAATCCCTGCTCTGATCGAGTCATTAGAGTCAATTTAGCAGAAAGTTTGACCAAACCAAATTTTTTCAATGTTTTTGTCAATTTTCTGGGTTTTTTTCTTAATTTATGGGATTTTTTCTTTGGGTTCAAATTCAGAACTTTGCAAGAAAATTATGAGACTCAAGCAAAAGAAAATATTTCAAAACAGGCCTTTTGGAAAATGTGTTTGAAGCAAAAAATATTCAAAGAGACGTATGAATTGTCTGATACATTAAGAGAGAATACAACTGAAAATAAGAAGAAATCTTTGCAAGAAAAAAAAAACGCAGAGATTCGAAAGAAAATATCAGATGTTGACGACAAATTTATGAAATATTTTGAAGAAAATTTGAAGAATGAATTGAATAAGGAAGATTTTGAAGATGATGAGATTGAGTGCATAAAGAGCTCAATACAGGAAACTAAACAGGATAAACTATATGAATTCATTGAAATTCTGATAAAAAATCAAGATTATCCTCAAGTTCTTTCAAGTGTCTTGAAGAAAATCAAAGCAATTAATATATTTCGTCGACTTTCAAATGAAAAATTAGAAAAAATCGAGAAAGAAAGAGAGAAACTGTCAGGAAAAATTGAAAAAGAACAGCCAATTTATTTTTTAATTGGTTATAAAAAAAAGAGATTGATTGCTAAACTATTGGCTCCAATAGCAGATTCAATTGAAAAAGACTTCAGAAATACTTTAGAAAACGAGTTAAAAGAACAAAATCTTGAAGAAGAAGTTGTCTTATATCAGAATTATCAGTTTTTTAGTGATGAAGAGTCACATTTGCTTTCAGAAGAAATAAAAGAAATGAGAAAGTACTGTCTTAAACCAGTCAATACCTTCACGATAAAATATCCTTTATTTGCTTCACAATATCGCAAAGTCAAGCAAAATAATTATTGGGTGCTTATAAAAGAAGGCGAAATCACAATTTATTCCAATTTCATGTTTTATAAGGTTGTGAAAGCTTTGGCCTCTTATTTCATAAAGCTCTATTCTTTGATGTTTAAAATCCTCAAATGGATATGGGAGGGGTCCTTTGGTGTAAAATGCTTTTTTTTGTGCACAGAATTCTATTCTGATTATTCAATAGATCAGAATGGAGTTGTTTCAAAGAATTCAAAGAAAGTTCGGCCGATTTTAAGAAGCTTTCTAGGAGTGATTCATGGAATTCAGAAATCAAGAAAAAGTTTTGAAGGGGCTCCTGATGACAGGTTTTTTGGTAAAAATTTTGGAAGAATTCTCAATATTTTGTTCTGTGTTTTCGTTCGATTTCTGTTCGCGGGAATTTTTATTGTATTAATTGTTCATCCAATAATCAATATTCTTTGCATTTTCGGTGGGCTGTTAGCTGCTTTAACGACTTTGATTTGGCTGGTTTTTGTAGAAGTATTTCTTTTGACTTGGAAACTGTTAATTTATGATTATAAATCGACTTTGAGGCATCATTCCTGGGCTTATTACGATAAAAAGCTTGAATTTTACGAGCACTCCCATTTGAAATTGTTGAGATCTTACAAATGGTTTACATTATTGCATTTAGGCTTCGATTTTTTAATTAATGTGATTATGCAGTTTTTCATGGTGCTAATTATGATGATTTTCTCCCCCTTGATCAGTATTTTTGTTTTTATTTTTGGTATCTTTCTTTATGTGTTGAAATGTATGTGGGATTGGTTTATTTTGAACACAATCGTCCGATGTTTCGCAAGAGTCCCAAGCAGAAATTCCACTTTTGCTTATAGAATTTCAGGACCAGGAATCAGCAGGGATTTCTACAACACTTTAGAAAGCAAAGATCTGACTTTATTATTAATCGCACACATAGAGAAATTGGAATTGGACGAATTATTAAAAGAAGGAAATTTAATCATTGAATATCCTCAGCAATACATGAATAAACAACTCAATACACTTTTTCATAAATTCATTGATGATAACAATATACAGAATGAATATATGAAAGATTCTTTCAAGAATATCAGTTTCTTGAAAAGTAGTTTGGAATTTTATACTGATGAAAGAAAGAAAAATTTACCTACTATTCGTGGAGGTCATCATACCATCAGATTCACTAATGAAGAATTAGAGAAAAATGAACTGCTTGTTGAAAATCTTCTAAAAGAATTCATTACAGAAAAAAATATGGACCGATATATTTGGGATTTGTATGATTTGAGGAAAGGTTTATATAAAAGATTAACAAGGAAAATCTTAGAGCAGCTTTTGTGTCATGAAGCGATTAAACCAGTTGAATATATTGATCATATAGAAAGAGTAAAATTCGCTCATAAACATACGAAATTCAATGATTATGTTTCCAAGTTCATTGATGATAAGAATGAAATATACCAAAAAAAAAAAAAAAAAAGAAATACTGAGTTATTATTTTCGTGTTCCTCATGTTTATGATCATCCCTTCCAGTACCCTATTGTTAATGAAAAAATTGTTATAACTTGGAATAAAGCAAAGGAAACAGAACTCAGTGAAATAAAATTACACCTTGAACTATAATTTCAAAAAATAATAATTTAAAATAAAAAAGATTGAAAAATATTTGGATGGACAGTTGAAAATTTTTCCTTGCAAATAAACTAAATAAAAATAATCAGTTTTTCCAAAAAAATAAAAATATTTTTAAAATAAAATTTTATCAAAATAATAATTAAATTTTAGAGATTCCATTGTAGTTAGAGAAAGTTTGATGAAAATTCAAAAGCGTCAAGATAGTTATCACAGTGGTAAATATTTTTATTTTTTAAAATCTTTACAAAAATTTTTTTCTCAAAACTAGTTTATTCACAAAAGCCAAAGAAAAAATTACTATCAGATCAATATTTTTATAAAAAACAGCAAAAAATCCTACTTATTGATAAGAGCTTAATGAACAAGAAGATTTTCGGACAAAAAACGCAAAAAAATGAACAAAATAAAAATACTTGCTTTTTTAAGAATATGTTGTTAAATAAATTTTTTGATTTGGAATCGCTTCCTTCAGATTCTTCTGTGGTAGTTGAAAGATTTAGCAGAGTTAATCTAGATGAAGCTATCAAAGAAGAAAAAAAAACTTTATACACGAAGACAATACAAACTTTCTCAAAACTCTCTTCAATACCAAAGAAAATTATTAATTATCCTGTTTTTAAACCCGTTCGGCAAACAATAAAATAAAAAAATAATTTTTATTTTTTGCACAAATTACACATAAAATTGTAAAAAATATTGATTTAATTCAAAAATTTAAAAAAGTAATAAGAGGGATAAATAAATATGGATACTCCAGAAAATTTCAATATAGCTCTAGAAAAAATGATGAATCTCGATATTACAACAGTATTTTGGAGTAATATTATGGATTTAATCGCCATTTTGACGAAAGTCAATGTTTTGGAAGTATTTTTCTTAAATTTCCATATATAATTTTTTCTCGAGATGCATCGAATCAGTTATAAATCGCAGAAAATTTTTCAGATAGAAGAAGAAAAGGAAACCATAATAAGTGCTTCATTCAGTCCTGATTGTAAGAAAATTAATATTTTAATAATATATGTTTATTTATAGCTCAAAGTTTTGTTTATACATGCCAAAATGGCAAAATGACTATCCTTCGAACAGAAACCGGGGAAAAACTTTTCGAATTAGAAAATAAATTTCACACATCTTCAATCATTAATATTAATTGGAGCCTGTATACAGCTGATCTTGATATAAAAAACATCTCACCCATCAAAAAGTCTTCTTTAATAGATCAAATAATCATGCCTTTAAGTCCTCACATCTATTCAGACAAGTATTGATAAATTATTAAAAAAAATTTAATTGTTTTTAGGAATAATATTGCAAAACTCAAATATCATTCAGAAAATTTATCAGAATTTTCAATATTAACTACTTCTGATATTGAGGGTAATGTTATATTGAGGTTCTTTTTTAAAAAACTTAGATTTTTCAAATTTTAATTTTTGAAAAGCTTAAATGGAATTCATTGCATATCAAAGTTTAATGTAAAAGATTTTATTAATGAGAAACAAATTGGAAATATTGATATTTTGTTCACTTTTACCTCGAATGAAACTTCGAATCTGAATATTTTGTTAGCAATAAATAACGGAACTACAATACAAAATCTTTGCCTAATGTCACTAGAAACATTGATTTTAAACCATTCAAAAACTGAAATCATTGTAATTTCTATTAGTAAAAAAAAAAAAATTTATTTAAAAGATTATGGGCTTTATAATGAGTTACATTTCCGAATTATTGAGTTTCCTGAAAAACACGATAAACTCAATTTTCAATCAGATCAAAGAACTTTCGAAATCTTTTGGCTCAAAATTGTTCATTTTAGAAGATTTATTAAAAGCTAATAATGTTATTTTAACTCCAAATCAAGAATTGCTAAGATTTTTGAAATCGGGTTTTGAATTTTTTTTACAAATAAATAATTTCTAATGTTTCTTTGTAATTTATTGATTATAATAGGAGTTTATTCTATTGCTCTTTCCACATTTTTAAGCAAGGAGATTTATGACACAAAAATTTTACAGAAGTTGGATGAGGTAAAAAGAACATTTAATTTTGAATTTATAATCTATTAAAAGGGCTTAAATATAACATTCAATAATATTCAAGATTTCATTCTGGAATCCTGCCAAAATGTAATAAGTCGAATAACGATTTTATTGGGAACTTTGATAAATATGGCTCAAATGTATTTTTAAACAAAATATTTTTCGCTCTTTATTTTTTTTCAGTGAAGATAGATTAAAAGTCTTAGGATTGGAATTGAAAGACTTAGAAGATTTGGAATTTCTTTTAACTCAGCTTTCTATTCTGACAGAAGAATTGCTTTTGGCTTCGAGTGAAGCAAAAATTAACATTAGGAATCTCTTAGTTTGGCTTAATAAGAGTAAATTAATTCTCATTTTTTCTTTTAATTGAAATAATCAATTTATTCATAGATTTTTAAAAAATTTTTTTAAATTGAAATAATCAATTATTTCATAGATGTAATAAAAACAGCGCAAGAAAATGATATAGATATCGAGAATCAGAAATCCTATCTAAATAAATATACTGTTGATATTGATAGATTGTATCATATGCTAAATGATGATAATCAATTCCAAATGAAAAACCTTATGAATTATTTTGTGGAAGATGATCATAAAATTGAGACTCATGAGAATTCTAATGAAAATCTCGAAGAGTCGAGACCTTTTATCCCTCAGAAAGCACAATCTTCAAAACAGAAATTTCAATCAATTCTTATTGAAAGTGCTTTCAAAGAAATTTCAAATATAGGGAATTCTTTGAAAGATGGCATGAAGAATGAAAGTTCTGTCAAATGCGAACCAGCAACTTTACAAAGAAATATTTTTTCAAATATCAAAAAATATGGCAAAAGGCAAAACTTTTCTGAAACTTTTAAATGCATTGAACAAACATGGAATACAATCATTTCAAAACCTCAAAAAAGCATTTCTAGAAGCTTTTCTTTAAAAAACTTTGTAATTTCTTTTTTTTTCATCTTTAATTTATTATTTTTCATTTTTATTAAATAAATAAAGATAAAATTGGGATTTTTTGATGTGCAAAGTGATTTAATCGTCCATTCGCCTCAGGTTTAGCACCAATAATAATATAAAATTCAGTTTTAATTTACTTCTATCCAAAGGAATTGATAAAAAATGAGTTCAAAGTAGCGTTTTATCGAAAATTATCTGATAAAGATGTGTTTGAGATTTGTCATTTCCTCTATGATGAAAATCAAAAGCTAACTATGACTTCAAACTTCTTAGAACCTATCAAAGGTTATGAACTCAAAGAGATCTCTATTGCCAAAGATCAGGAGATTATTGTTTTGCTAAGAGATAAACTATTTATGAAATCAGCTGAAAAATCTCATTGTTTATTGACTTCCTTGGACCTTTCAGATTTGAAAAAAAGTGTCTCTATTCCTTTTCAAGAGAGCTTATTTTTAAAAGATGATATACAAGTATTGAATAGAAAAAAATTTTGGTTTCTAAAATATTTTTAATTCAAAGTTTATAAATTTTATTCCGACGAATGTCATGAATTTTAAGAAAGTAAGTAGAATTAACGGAGTTAACATAGGGAAATTAAAATCCAGTTTGAGAGGTAAGTTTTTTATTAATAATAAGTTTTAAAAAAAAAAAAAAAAAAGGATTGATTTCTTTGATCAATGAGGAAAATAAACTGGTGATTTTTGATCAGTCATAAAATTGGGATAGTTTTTAGAGAAAATTTTGGTTTTTTTTTTATGGAGAATATAAAAAATTTACAAGCAAAAGGGTTTTTTTTCCTTTATGAATTAAAAATAATAAGAAATAAAAATGAATTTAAAAATAGTGAGAAATTTTTTAATTTGCCTTTAGACTCCAACTCATCGGAGAAATCGGGTCCATTTTATTATTTTCAAAGAGTTCCGAAGAACTGCTAACACTCTTCAAATCCTTATTTGTTTTGAGTCCAGCACTATCGCTATTATTAAACGTCAAATTCTTAAAAAAAGTGGCTTCATCTTCGCCATCTTCAATGCTTCCAGCCAAAAAGTCCCCTTTTTTCATCCAAAAGGTAATGGTGATAACAACAATAGGTAGAAAATAACAGATGGTTTTAACAATAATCATGACTAAAACATTGAGAATTATTAATTGATTGTCATTAAAACCTCGGTCATTGTTTTCGGGAATCAAGAGTGGACAGTGTTCAGCAGTATTATCATTAAATATATAAAAAATATAAGTGCAAAAGCTCAGGAAATGTGATAAAGATAAATACAAAACGATTTTCCAAACATATTCCATTTTATCTTCCAGTTTCTTCTTCACAAAAGAGTTTTTTGTTTTTATATCTTCTGCCACATTTGTTTGTTTTAGGTTTTCATAAATCCCAAAATGTTTCATTTTCCTATTAACACTCAAAGAAAGCTTGTAGGCAATCCCAACAAAAAGGAAACTAAGCAAAATCCCAGCTACCGATAAATAAAGCCAAAAGACGTCTTGACAAATGAAGAGATATTCCGCTCTGGTTAATGTATATACCAGGATAGCAGTGAAATAAAAACAAAAAATAAGAGCGATTATATTAATAAAAGCTTTTTTGTGAGGGTTATCATTGAATTTCCATGCTTTCAATGAAAAGAAATACATAAGATATATAAAACAAAGATGCCTGATATAAATTTCTAAGAAATAAGCCCAGACCCATGATTCAAAACCATTATAAATTTCATAGATAATTGAATGTAACAACATCATGTAATAATTAATTGTGGTAAGTTTGAATGGCATTTTGAGTGAGACTATTCGGAGATAGATCTGATAGATAAGTGAAAATATAATAAACGTGTTGCAAATTAAAAAGAAATCATTGACGACACATTGAGCTGTGGGAATCTTAAATCCATTAGCTGTCTTACAAAGGAGGAGCAATCCCATTTCGAATTATATTGATATGTTTATAATTAAAAATAATATATATAATTTATTAAAAGCCTATTTAGATATACGCTCAAATGATGATATTTTATTTCTATAAAAGACCATTTTTCAAGTAAAATCAATGTTTTTTTTTCATCATAAATTCATGATTTTATTAAAAAAAATTTATTGAAAGAAAAAAAGGAAAAAAAAAACATAACTGAAAAAATCCCATATAATTCAAATCTGAACACAAGGAAATTTAAATTTATTTTCATTTCAATAGTAAAACCCCTCATATTTACCCATGAAATCAATGACATATTCACCGAATCCTCGAAACAAGCTACTAACCAACCCCCTCATCCAATCAGGCTTTATTCCAATATCCCAACCTTTAAACCCTTATCATCAATCAATTCAATTTTCTCCTATGCCGACCCGTAACATAGTTTATGCAAGCCAAAATTTGATGTTAACTGACAGAGAAGCTTATTCAGGTAGAAAACGTTCGAACTCTCAATCCAATATTGATCATTTAACAGGTATTGCAAGCCATTCTCAATATTTTAAATCTTTGGAGAATAAAATAAGGCTGGTTATTGAAGAAAATGACAAATTAGTAAAAGCTTTAGATGATAAAAACATTGAATTGCAAGGTTTCCAGCAATTAGAATCAAAAGTCAAGCTTCTTTTAGAAGAAAACACGCATTTAAATCAGTTATTAAGGGAATCTGGCAAGCTTTTAGAAAAAAATCGGGATATCCCTTTACAAAATCCAGAAGAGACTAATGGAATGCATGAGGATATAATGAATAAAATGGGCTTTTTGATGCAAGAAAATGAGAAATTAGAAGGATTATTGGATAATTTGCAAGAGAATTTCAAGAAAGAGATGGAGAGTTATCAACAAGAGACCGAAGGCAAAATAATAACTTTAATGAAAGAGAATGAAAGACTTGTTGACATTGCGAATAAAGAAGCTGAAGTTACTGAAAAACTTCCCCAACTTTTAGAAGAAAATGATAAGTTAACTAATATAATAAATGAGAAAAACGACACTTTGGCTGAAATTAATGCAGTGAAAACCCAATTGGAAGAGATTTTATTAGACTCTGAAGCAAGAATAAGGATATTATGCCAAGAAAATGAGCAGTTAAATGATGTTTTGGCTCATAATTTACAAGCTGAAAGCTCTTTAGAACCCAAAATTCAAACAATTTTAGGTAAAAATTCTGAATTATTGCAGATTATAAACGAGAAAAATGTGCATATTAATGGAATTCAACAACAGAACTTCCGTTTGAAACAGATTAAAACTGATGAAAAAACAAACCTCAATGAATATGAGTTTCAGGTTGATGCCATTGTCTCAGAATACGAGCAATTAAAGCTGAAATATTCTGATTTATTTGATGAAAATTCCAGAATTTTACAGGAAAATAAAGAATTAAAAGCAAATAAAGAGAAATATAAAGCTGAAGAGGAAGGGGAATTCAAGAATTTACATGAGAAAATGACAATGATGAACCAAGAGTTTTCTGAACAATTAAACGAAAAAATTGAGCTTTCATTCTCTTTGAGAGAAAGATGTAATTTGTTATTAGAACAAAACGAGAAACTGCAAAATGTTATAAAGGATAATAATCAAAAGATTATGGAGATGAAGAAACTTTGGGAGAATGTGGCTGAAGAATTAGATGATTCACAAATAGAAAATTATGAATTAAAAGAAAGAATCCTGAAATTTAAAGAAGAATTTGAAGAATTCAAAAAATTCATTAGATTAGATGAGAAAAGATCAGAATTTTTAAATTCTTATGATTTTAAGAATATGAACTTCGAATTAAGGAAATTCACTGAGAGATGTAGTATTTTAGAAGAGGAGAAAGAATTGGCTTGGATTGAAAATGAGAAGCTGAAAGATCAATTCAAGAATAATAATCGAATAATGAGCAAAGAAAAAATTGATATAGAGACAGCTTATAATCAATTGAACCAATTCAAAATAGAAAACGATTTTCTTTCACATAAAATCATAGATTTTGAAGAAAATCAAATCAAATTTGAGAATGAGATTAATATATTGAATACCCAAATTGTTCAATGGAAGAATATGAATGAGCATAATAAGAATGAAATCAATAAACTTTATAATATTTTAAAGACCAGGAAAAATGAGAATCAAAATCTCATGAAAAGAAATGAGGAAATGCAGAAAGAAATGAATCGTTTGACCAAAAATAATACCGAAATGCTGAGCGAAAATTTTATTTTAAGAGAAAAAGTGGCATTGTTGGAAAATGAGTTAGAGAAAGTCAGTATTAAGAGGAATGGATTGGAAGAGGTTTCAAATGGATTGCAAGAAAATGTTGAAAAATTTAAGGGCGAAGTTGAAGAGAAAATCCAGGATTTGGAAAGTTTAAGGAAAGAATATAATGTTTTTGTAAGCAAAGCTACAGAAAATTAGTAAAGTTCTTAATTTTTGTTTTCTGGAAGAAAACCAGAATGAAAACATAATTTAAAAACAAAAAGTTTTTTTCAAATAAATTTTCTAAATTATCTAAAAATTAAAATATTTGTCTTAATTTATCGAAAGAAAAAAAAATTTGGGATTTTATTGGAATGCTTTCATAGTTTATTTTACTCCTATTCTTTTTTTCTCATTTATTTTTGTGTTATTTTGTCAAGAATTGTTTCCAAAACCAGGAAAATCATATTTAATAGCTCAAAGGATGACAGAATGATATACTGACGAACATCATGAATGGAAATTTGCTTTGCAGAATTTACAGATGATTTTCATTTTTTATCATATTTAGTTTAAAATTTTTATCTGATCTATTAATCAAACAAACAATATTCATTATACTTTCATGTTTTGACCTTGAATACAATTTTTTTTATTTTGTGATATATTGAAATTGGAAGCCCTCAATTTCAATTTCAATTTTTTTTCTTTTTTTTCTTTTAAACAATATAAACTGTTCAAAGTTTATGGAATGATGGAGATCAGGGGATTTTCAATGAAAGTCAGATCAGTTTTATGAAAAGAAATTTTTTAGAATATAGTTGCAATATTCAAGATATTAAAAAAAAAATTTATCAGGAAAAAAGCAGTTTTTCAAATGAATTATGTGGTAAAACTAAAATATTTACAACCAATATATGACTAAAAAAACAATTTAATTTTGACAAAGAAAAAAAAGATAAAAAAATCCTTTAATTTTTAGATTTTTTTTTTTAATTTGTGACTAAAAAAATCTTATTTTTTTTTGATTATTCTTTAATTATTGAATTTTTTCTTAATTATTAAAATTTCTTATAAATTTGCTAAAAAATGGAAAAACTCCTCGAAAAAGAAGAATCCGATTCCCTTTTTCAAAAAATAAAAACATCTTTATTCATGATTTATTATTCAATCCCTGTTATGATTTCTGGTGTTGGGGGAGTCAGTGTTTGGTCCATAAATGCATATTATGCTGGCCACATGGAAAGTGTAGCTACTTTAGCTGCTATTGGTATTGGGAATTGTTGGATTAGTTTTATAGGTCTTGGTCCTTTAATTTCAAGCAATTTAGGTTTTTTTGCCTTGGCTGCCCAGGTGAATGGCACGGGAAATGAAAACCATTTGAAGATTATTTTTCAGAGAGGATTGATCTTTGATATGATACTTTTTATGTTTTCAAGTTTTTTCCTTCTAATTGCTCCGTTTGCTTTATCGATTTTAGGAGTAGAAGATCATATCATCAAAATTGCAACACCTTATATTTATTTCTTTATTCCTTGTCTATTTTCAGAAGTTTTTGTTGATATTTTGAAAAATTTATTAAACGCGCAAAGATTTTTCATGATTTATCCTGTTTCTTCTTTAATTTGCATATTCATTCATTTTTTTCAATGCAGAATTTTCATTAACTTAGGATTTGGCTTGCTTTCATTGGCATTTTCAAAATTATTGACAAATATTTATACTTTTGTAATGATGTGCGGCTACATGAAATATAAAAATATCAATGGGTTTTTAATAGAATCTTTTGAGAGCTCTGCTAAAAACAATTTGATTGAATACGCCAAAAATATAATACCTTCTGGAATAATTACATATGTCGAGTGGATGGCTTTTGAAGCCACTACAGTTATGGCTTCGAGTTTTAATGATGTGATTATATCAGCTCATACACTTTTTATGAATGTATTGTCTCTAAATTATTGTTTTTTTTGTGGAATTGGGACTTTATATGCGTCTCATTTGGCAAATTCTTTGGGGAAAAAAGATTTAAAGACTGCCATTAAATTAAAACACAGCTACATTGTTTTGCTCCTCACTTTATTGGTTATCTATATAATTTACATAAAGCTAACATTTCAACCGATGATTCAATTTATGACCGATAAAACAGAAGTTTACGAAGCAATTTCTCCAATGATCATTCTAACATATACATTATGTTGTTTTGATTTCTATCAAGGAATCACTGCGAATGCTTTAAGAGGAGTGGGTCAACAAAATTATGCAGCTAAATTAAATATTCTAAGCTATTATGCGATTGGCATTCCTTTGGGGATACTA
>JFJP01000032.1_pt1 | contig 19220 bp, 18 predicted proteins | sample 431651 | NCBI WGS metagenome assembly JFJP01 (sample SAMN02602958, study PRJNA72255) | Microbial mat metagenome, whole genome shotgun sequencing project. | biome: fresh water; feature: sink hole; material: water; isolation source: purple microbial (photo- and chemosynthetic) mats found in...
GCATCTGGGACTTCTCGATCAAGAACTGGAACAAGGGTGGAATCTGCCAGCTGCCGGTTTCGATGGCGGCATTCAGATGTTCGGGCAGCACACGAGGAATATTGTCCGTGAGGCCACCGCCGGTGATGTGAGCCATGGCAACCAGTTGCTTGGTCTTCACCAGGGGCATGAGCTGGCTGAGGTAGCTGCGGTGGATTGCCAGCAGGGCCTCGGCTATGGTCTGACCGGTGCCGGGCACTTCGTCGGTCACCTTTAGGCCGCAGACTTCGAAGCAGACCTTGCGGGCCAGGGAATAGCCGTTGGTGTGGAGGCCCGAGCTGGGGAGGGCGATGAGCACATCGCCAGCGGCCATGACATCGAGTCGAGGCAGCAGTTCGTCCTGATCCACTACACCCACGATGGTGCCCGCAACATCCACTTCGCCGGTTTCGTAGGTGCCGGGCATTTCGGCCAATTCGCCGCCGATCAGGGCGCAGCCGGAATTGCGGCAGGCGTTGGCCATGCCCGTGACGATGGATTCGATGACTTCTGGTTCCAATTGCTGGGCGGCGATGTAATCCAGGAAAAACAGGGGCCGCGCACCCTGCACTAGAATGTCGTTGATGCAGTGGTTCACCAGATCGCCACCCACGGTATTCCAGGTGTTGGCCAAACGGGCCACCTTCATCTTGGTGCCCACGCCGTCCATGGAGGACACCAGAATGGGCTTGGATTCCGGGAACTGGGCGCTGAACAGGCCGCCGAACAGGCCGATATCGGAGCGCACACCGGCGGTCTTGGTGGCCTTCACCAGGGGCTTGATGCGCCGCAGGGCTTCATCTTGGCGATTAATGTCCACGCCCGAGGTGGCGTAGGTGACCGGCTGCTGGCTCATGAGGGCCTCCAGGAAGGATTTTCCCACAGGCGGAGCCGGAAAGCGTCATGGCGATTCGTGGCTTACACGCAAATGCGCTTCAATAGCTTCAGCAGCGTTTCGGTTTCGAAGGGCTTGCCAAGGAAGTGGTGCGTGGGCTTGGCCGGAGAATCCTGGGGCTCAAAGGGCGAAATGACCGCGCTCAGGAAAATGATGGGAATCGTGGCGGTGGCGGGAAAGTGGCCTAGCTGTTCCGCCACCTGGTAGCCGTTCATTTTCGGCATCATCACATCGAGCAGGATCGCATCGGGACGAAAGGCGGGCAATTTTGCTAACAAATCAGCCCCGCTGCTGGCTGCCAAAACCATATAGCCGTGGGCCACGAGGAGTGGTGTGAGCGTTTGGATGATCAGAGGTTCGTCGTCCACGATCATGATGCGCTTGGGCATGGCGTGCTCCGCAGGAAGCTCAATATACGTGATTTCGCCCGTGGGCTAGCCACCACGGGTTTGGGTTTTCTGGTGGTGGAAACCATTCATGAACGAGAAAGATGGCACTCTAGAGAAGTTCTGGAGGACGCCATGGGTATCGACGAGGCGCGAGCAGCCAAGGCCGTACAAGAATTGCTGGCGAGTTTTGGTGCGGATCCCGCTTCGCCCGAGTTGCGCGATACGCCACACCGGGTTGCGGAATATTGGGCTGAACGGCTGGATGGCTATGGCGTGGATATTCCGGCCGAATTGCAGGCCCTGCCCGGCGATCTGGCGCCCTGTCCTGTGATCCTGGAGCGGGTGCCCTTCGTGAGCACTTGTGAGCATCATCTGGCGCCCTTTTCGGGGTTCGCCACCATCGGCTACCTGCCCGGGGCGGGCGGCACTGTGGGGCTTTCCAAGCTGGTGCGAGTTGTGCGGGCCTTTGCCAATCGCCTTCAGGTGCAGGAACGCATGACCCGCCAGATCTTCGAAGCCCTGGAAATCCATCTCCGCCCCCAAGCCTGGGCCGTGAAACTCGTGGCCGAACACACCTGCATGAGCCATCGCGGCGTGAAGACACCCGGCGTGCCGGTATCCACCGTATTGCTGGGCGGAATCTGGAAGGAGAAGGCACCGGAGGCGTTTCGGTGAAGGGTTTGGCTGGGCAGGTAATTCAAAGTGAGGTCACGTAATCGGAGGTTGCTGTGAATCGAAACGCTTTGATTCTTGCTGCCCTTGCCATCGTGCAGTCCGCCAACGCCAATGCGACACCACCGCCATCCATCGCTGGGCATTGGGTCGGAGACGCACGGCTATTTGACAAAGCCCTTCGAGCTCAGACAGCACCACTCGCCACGGACCTCCGAATTGATCAAGACTTTGCGATCAGCGGGCGTATCGGCGAAGCCCAGATCCCAAGAAACTTGCCCATTTCAGTTACCACCAAGCGTGTCGAATATCGCGTCATTCTCCCGGGTCCGGTCAAGAATATTCCGCAGTTGAACAAGTCACACCTGATCATCATCATCACCCGCAATGACGGCGATACGCTGAATGCCGACTTTCACTTGAAATCCCGATTCAGCTTCGACCTGACAATGCGGGTGGGCCACCTGGATGTCGTTCGTGCGAAGTGAAGCCGCCGGCTGAGGCGCTTCAGAGCACCTGGATGTGGCCGTGATCTAAGCTCTGCTGTCTAGCACCTGCTCAATGAAAAGGTCGCTTTTTGGTGCCAACCTCCGCAAAACTAGTGCTGTAACGTCTCATTCCCCCGGGTCATTTCGGCAGCGCTCACATCGCTCCAATCATTAGGCTACCGCCATGCCTTCGAAACTATTCGCATCCACCCCAGCGCCTCCCTATTACGCCGCGATTTTTAGTTCGTTGCGATCGCCAGGCGATAACGGCTATGGAGAAATGGCCAATCGGATGGTGGAACTCGCATCGCTTCAACCAGGATTTCTCGGGGTTGAAAGCGCGCGGGGGCAAGATGGCTTCGGTATAACCGTTTCCTATTGGGAATCTGCGGCTGCAATTGAATCTTGGCGTGATCAGCTTGATCACAGGCATGCTCAAGCTCTTGGCCTAGAAACCTGGTACGAACACTTTGAACTACGTGTAGCTAAGGTAGAACGGGCTCATGGCAAGCCCACGGCATAGAGCATCGTCCAAAAATTCCGGGGGAAAGGTCCGCCATGGAAAAGGTCAACCTGAACGAAAAATTTGGCCTCATTCACGACTATTGGAATCCGAGAATTGCAGGCGAACTAAACAATCAGCACGTGAAACTCGCAAAATTCTGTGGTGAGTTTGTTTGGCACCACCACGAACACGAGGACGAAATGTTCCTCGTTGTCACGGGCAGGCTTTTGATTCGGTTTCGCGATAAGGAAATCCTTCTCACCGAAGGCGAATTCCTAATTGTCCCGAGGGGCGTTGAGCATCAACCCGTCGCGCTCGAAGAGACTCATGTGGTCCTATTTGAGCCCAAGACCACGCTTAACACCGGCAATACCGTGGGCGAATACACCCGTGAACACCTGGATCACGCCTAGCCTTTCGCTCGTTCTGAGCGTTGCCCCTAGACCTCATTTCGATTTGACCCAAAGGAGGACCCGATGGCAGGACTCTTCAACTATGCCGGTATGGTGATCGGCTCGATTGGTCTCTTCTTTGGTTTCTATTATCTGGGCGCTCGCCCCGATACTTCTATCCGGCTGGTGACCCTCACTACCGTTGGGATCGTGGGAATACTTGCTTTCGCCCGTCATGTCCTTTTTCACAAATCTGACGCCAAGCGGCTGGGATGGGAAACCGATCGGCCCGATTGGATGTTTGAAGTTGGCTTCGCCAATCTTGCGTTTGGGATCATCGCAATCATCGCGGTCCTTGGTCACCATTCGCCAAAGACTCAGGCAATCATCCTTCTTGGGTACGCCATCTATCTCTTCCAGGCAGCTTTTTTGCACGGTTACAGGTATTTCACGGATCCGATAAAGTCGCCTGCCAGGCTCTGGCGCAGTTGCATTTCCACGCTCCTTTATGCCGTCATGATGTCCTTCTTTGCGGTGAGGGTTCTTTGGTGCTCGTGCGTCAGCACCGTAGGATCAATCGGTGCTCACTAATCAAACCGATGTTCAGGAGTAACCAGAACAAACACCCACACGAGCTACTGGACCTACCTAGGTTATTTCGCGCGGGCTCTTAGTTGTTCCGCCAGGCTGAAACCAACGAGGTCAGGTGTTTTCAACAAAGGCTCTGCCCTTCGTTCTTTCCCCCACTCCTTCGGCAGAGACCGGTTTTTGGCTTAACGGGACCACGATGCCCAACCACTATAATCAGGCCCCCGATCTTCAACTCCCATCAGGGCGAAATCAGCCTTGGTATTTCAGGCGGGTGACGATCGCCTTGGGAACCGGCGTTGTCTTGGTTTCTCTACTTCTCGTAATGATTCGCCAAGAATCAAATTCCACGCCTCTGCCAATGACAGAGAAGGCTGCTTTTCAAACTGAAACGGAATCACCCCTTAAATCGCCCGAACCTCTTCCGAAGGAAGCCCTCGTCCTTCCTTCCGGCGTGCCGAGTGATGTTCGTGAATTCCATCAAGGAAAAGCCATTGCATCCGGCCAAATTGAAAAATTGCGTGCCATCGATATGGGTGAATTGATCAAATTGTCCAGATCTACCAATATAAAAAAATTAATAAAATCCGACCCGTCCTTGCTTGTCACGTTTGCCCGTGAGCTAGAAGCGAATCCATCTTCAACAAATCTTCTGCTACTAAAAGCGGAAATCGAAATTCAATCACGTAGATATAATTCGGCAATCAAAATCTACACCCAGATAATCAAAACTTCGCCTGATTTGCCCCAGTTGAAATATTGCCGGGCCACGGCATATTCCCTCAACTCTGAGTTCAGTCATGCCCTATCGGATCTTCGTGAGGCAATTTCAAAGCAACCCGAACTTGGCTCAATTGCTCGAAAGGATGTTCGCTTCCGGTCGATAGCTACAAGTACTGCTTTTAAAGCCATCATTGCCAACGACCCAACCCATCATTTGACCAAGTCGTTGCCTCGGCAACGCATCCCGCCCGATCAAAAGTCAACAAAGCCGAGGCAGTGAGCCCCGATCCTTAGACGCTTCATTTTATATGATCAAGAAGGGCGGGCATCCTTCGTTTCAGATGTGTGCCTACGCCAATCCTCAGGTGCGAAAGGGTTGCTCCATGACAAAGAAACAAGTCCTTTTCGTTTTGCTGTTCTTGTCGGTTTTGTTTCTTTCCGTGTCGAGCCATTGGCTCCTTCTTCGGCTCGGAATTTTAACTCCAGCATGGCTTGGCCCCCTCCTGGCATTGGCCTGCCTATTCGGCATGCTGAGTGTTTTTTGGCGGTCCGGTGCATTGAGGGCACGATTCGTCCTGGCGTTTGTCGGCGTTCTTCTGCTTGCGCCTGTAGTGACATGGCTTCTCTTGCGCACCTAGACGCAAGTGAATTTTTCAATTCAAATGCCCACCTCAACTGCACCCGCCGCATCGCTCCATTCATTCGGCATCCCACAAACCAATCAGGCCAAGAGGCACCGCCATGTCCACACGGGAGATCTCAACTCTGCTTTTCACGACGATCTATCCGCTATACATACAAAAGGCTGAACGTAAGAGTCGGACGAAGGAAGAGGTCGACACCATCATCTGCTGGTTGACTGGCTACAGTCGTGAACAACTCCGCAATCACGTAGCAGTCAAAATTGATTTCCAAACCTTTTTCGGCCAGGCCCCGGCAATCCACCCGAATAGCTCTCAAATCAAGGGCATCGTTTGCGGCATTCGTGTCGAAGACATTCAAGATCCCATCACACAGAACATCCGATATCTCGACAAACTCATTGATGAACTTGCCAAAGGCAAATCAATGGACAAAATCCTGCGCCAGTAGCCCAATTCATCTAAAACTGATTCCACAAATACTGATTGGTCACTTCATGGTGGAACTGGATTTCGCTGGATTTGACCACCGCGCCCAAGGCCTTGGGGCAGCGTTCGGCCTGGGCTAGTTTCAACTCGGCGTATTTGGCGTGCACATCCTCGCCCATGATTTCGGCCAGGAAACGGCTGCTCTTGTAGAGGCGAATGGCATCGAAGATGTTATCGGGCAAGAAGCGGGTGCGGGGGCGCTTGGTGGGATCCTCCGGCTCTCCCAGGGGGCCTTCGAGGCCGGTGCGGAGCAGGCTATAGAGGTTGAGGTAGGGGTTGGCGTCGGGACCGACACTGCGAATTTCAATGCGGGCGGATTTGGCGTTGCCCAGGGGAATGCGCACCATGGAGCCGCGATCCGTGGGACTGACTTTGATCTGATTGGGGGCCTCGAAATGCGGATCTAGGCGGCGATAGGCATTCACGCTGGGGTTCATGACGAGGCAGAGTTCCTGGGCGTTGGCCAAGGTGCGCTGGACGAAATCCCAGGCCATGGGGCTTAGGCTTTCTTTTCCGTTTTTTTGATAAAAGAGATTCTTGTCCTTGCGGTTCAGACTGATGTTCGTGTGCATGCCGTTGCCGTTCACACCGGCCACAGGCTTGGGCAGGTAGCAGGCGGTCAGACCCATGGTTGCGGCTACTTGGCGTGTCAGTAGTTTGTAGATCTGCACTTGATCGGCGGCCACATTGGCTTCGGCGTAGCTGAAGTTCATTTCGAATTGGCTGGGAGCCACTTCCGGGTGGTCCTTTTCGTTGACGAAGCCCATCGCGCGCTGGGCCTCGGCACTGGTATCGATGAACTGGCGCAGCGCATCGCCCGGCAGGCTGTGGTAGTAGCCGCCGGTGCTAATGAATTCAAACTTCCCGGTTTCGTGGAAACGCCGTTCGGCTTCGAGTCCCTTGAACAGGAAGCCCTCGATCTCGTGGGCGGCGTTACAGATGGTGCCGTCCTTGGCGTACATCGCGTCGGTGTAGGCCTTCAGGCAGGCGCGCATATCGCCGGGATAGGGTGTGCCGTCCTGGTTCTCCACCATGCCGAAAACCAGCACCTTGCCGGGCCCGAAGATATCGGAAGGCATCCAGTAGAAGGCAGGCCAATCGATGCGCAGGCGCAGATCCGATTCGGCCTGCACGGCGAAACCTCGAATGCTGGAACCATCAAACGTCAGGTTGTCGCTGGATTTGAGCAGGTACTTCTTGTCGTAATCCAGCATGTGGAAACGCCCTTCCAGGTCCGTGAAGCAGACCGTGACGGCCTTGATGCGCTTTTCGTCGGCCAGATACTTCATTCGTTCTTCGCGCATCTGATCCGGCGACACGCGATCCAGGCGCTGCTGACGCACCTGAAGATTCATCTCCTCCATCGTGTCATAGGGGATTTCTAGGAAATCTCGAAGTGGGGTGATGGACATGGCAAACCTCCAAGGCAATCTGGATTAGACCCTCTATGGAAGATGGTAGGACTAAAAACGCTTTGAACAAGAATAAAATTAACAAAATTAAAAACAAATTAATGAAGATCTGTGGATATGGCTGTTGCGAAGCTTTTGGGTGGAACCGACCCTTTCACGTTTTTCTTCTTTATCTGTGTTCATCCGTGGACTGCTTTTCTTGCAATCAGCTCCAACTGAAAAAAGAAATCCATGGATGAACACGGATGAACACGGATAAAAAATCGGTTGTTCAGGGCAGTCGACCGGGGTTCCAAAGTCCGGCGAGCTCATCTAGTCCCAGGGCCAAGTTCAGGTTCTGAATGGCTTGACCCGCCATGCCCTTCACGAGGTTGTCCAGGGCAACGAGAATTGCTGTGCTGCGACCATCCGAATGCACCGCCAGCTCGGCCATGTTGCTGCCGAGTACGGCGGCAACGCGGGGGGAATCTTCCACCGTGCGCACGAAGGGCGCGTGCCGGTAGAAGTCCGCAAAGCGGGGAGCGAGGTCCGTGTGTCCTTCTACTTGCACCGTGGCAAAGATTCCCCGCACGAGCGGTGCCGAATGCGGGACGAAGGCGAGATGCAGATTCGGTAATCCGTGCGTCGCCATCAGCTCGTCCACTTCGGCTCGGTGCTGATGATTCAACACCTTGTAGGCGCGGAAATCCTGCGCGCGGTCGGGGTGGTGGGTTCCCGCTTGGGGATGAGCGCCAGAACCCGAAGAGCCAGTGGCGCCGCTGGCGGCCACGAAGGTGATATCAAGCCCTGCGAGGGGCAGCAGCGCGAGATTCAAGGCTGTGGCGAAACAGCCTGGGTTGGCGATGCGGCGGGCGCCGCGCAGTGTCTTTCCGTGCACTTCGGGGCAACCGTATACGAATTCGGATAGTCGCTCGGGGCAGGGATGTTTTCTTCCGTAGGCTTGCTCGAATGTGTCCGTATTTTGGATACGGAAATCTCCCGAAAGATCTACAAGCACGAGGCGCTGCTCAATGCCTGCGGCTTTCCACTGGGCTTCGAGTTTGGGTAGTTGGTTGGCCAGTTCGCCGTGGGCCAAGGCTGAAAAGACCACGGGTTGGGGGCTGGCGGCTAGGCTTTGCCAATCCATTTCGCCGAGAAAACTCTGCTCCAAGAATCCCCGCAGTCCGGGATGGGCTGCATAGAGCGGCTTGCCCGCGTGGGAGCGGCTGAGGGCCTGGAGCGATGCCAGGTGAGGGTGCGCCATCAGCAGTCGCAGCAGTTCGCCACCGCCATACCCCGCCGCGCCGAGAATGACTGCATCGAAGGGCGTGCTCATTGTGTGTCCATGACCAGGGAGAAATTCAGAACCCTCTGCTTTAGAAGTCCCAGCACATGCTCGGCCAATGCCCCGGGCTGATTGCGAGCGTTATGGCCGGGCAACCCGGTGGCCTGGGCCACGAAGCGCACGCCCACACCGTTATCGGTGGCGGGTCCCGTCACGACATCCACGGAAATGCCATAGCGAGTGTGCAGCTCTTCCACGCCACCCACCACGCCTACGGGATCGTTGGCGCAAAGCAGGAAGGCCGCACCCAGGGCGCGCAATTCGGGGTCGGCAAAAATGGATTGCACGCCATATTCACCCAAAATGCCATCGCCGGTTTCCGCCACGATCACATCGACCCCTTGGCGCATCAGCGCCGCGAAGACGGCCCGGGCGGCGGTGGTTGCGGAGTTGGCATCGGTGGTGACCACCCCGGCATCGGTGAAATCCGCAACCGCTGCGGCACCGTAGTCCTTCATGGCGAGCACATCCCGCATGAGCGACACCCCTGTGAGTTTGGCACCGCCCACCTTGAGCCCGGCCTGGGCGAAACGGCGCACCAGGGCGCAGGCAGCATAGGTTTTCCCAGCGTTCATGCAGGTGCCTGCCACATACACCACGGGGCAGGTGGGTAGGCCGTCGCCTGTGGGGAGTGCTCCCATTTGAATGGAAGCTGGTTGGCCTGCGCGACTGCCGAAATTTGGAAAGACCAGCAGTTGCCCCAGCACTTCGACTTCGAAGGGCGCGCCCACGTCAGGATTATGGGACGTGCAATGGCCGAGCACGCCGCCCAGATTCAATAGGTGCACGCGATCCCCAACGGCCACCTTATCGGGCACCACGCCTTCATACCCTTGGAGGGCATTGCGGTGGCCCAGGGCGCCCAGAATTACATCGCCGCTGTGCAGGCGCGTGAAGCGGCCATGGAGATCCTCGAGCTGGTTGTAGGTGCTCTTCTCGCCCAGGATGCGGCCCGCCAGCACTGAGCCTGCTTCGACGCGAATATCCGAGGTGAGCGTAACGCTGGGACCGGGGCGAAGGTTTCGGGTGACCGAGCCGATTTTGTCGAGATGTAACCTCATACCAACTCCCTTGTTCCCATGGCGGGTTCCCGTGCGCCCAGCGCCAGCATTTGCGAAATTCCGTGCAACTTGGCGAAGCCTGCGGCTTCCCCGCCGGTCCATAGACGGCTGCCTTCGCCATAGCTGGCGGCGGCGTTCATCAAGGCATGGGGGCTGCGCACGCCGAGCACGCTGAAGGCGCGAGGGTGCAATCTCACCCGAACCTCGCCGCTAATGGTGTGCTGACTGGATTCCAGAAAGGCCTCCAGATCCCGAGCCAGCGGATCGAAGAATTGTCCTTCATGCAGCAAGCTGCCGTAGAGATTGCCCAGGCTTTCCTTCCAGAAGAGCTGCTTGCCGGTGAGCACCAGTTTTTCCAGTTCTCGGTGCGCTGCGATCAACAGGTGGGGTGCCGGAGCCTCGAAGCCCACCCGGCCCTTGATGCCGAGGATGGTATCGCCGAGGTGCACGCCGCGACCGATTCCGTAGCTCCCGCCGATTTGGTTGAGGGCCTGGATGAGTGCCACGGGCTTGAGTCTCTGGCCATCCAATTGGGTTGGAATGCCCCGTTCAAAGGCGATGCAAAGTTCGGTGGGTGGCAGTGCATCGTCAATGCCACCGGCGGGATAAGCCGCTTCGGGTAGTTCGGACCAGGCATCGTGGGTCTCGCCGCCTCCGATGCTGGTGCCCCACAGTCCTTCGTTCACGGAATAGGCCCGCATTTTTTCCGGCAAGGCGATGCCGTGAGCCGCAACGAAGGCCATTTCCTCATCGCGGCTCAGGCCCAATTCGCGAATGGGTGTAACCAAGGCCATTTCGGGTGCCAAGGCACGAAAGGCCACATCGAAGCGCACCTGATCATTGCCCGCACCGGTGGAGCCATGCACCAGCGTGTCCGCGCCTAAGGCTTTCGCGACCTCCACCACTCGGCGGGCTTGGCAAACGCGTTCCGCACTCACACTCAGTGGATAGAGGCAGCCGCGCAGGACATTGCCGAAAATTAGAAAACGCAGGTAGTGATCGAAGAGTTCCGTTTGGGCATCCACCGTCACATGGCTCTCGGCGCCTAACTGGGAAGAGAGAGCCTCAATGCGCGCTAGTTCCGGCAGCGGAAAGCCGCCGGTATTCACGGTGACAGTGGTGACGATAAATCCTTGCTCCTTCAACCAGAGCACACAAAAGGACGTATCGAGGCCGCCGCTGAAGGCAAGTACCGCATGGCGAGTCATGGCAACTCCTGGTCGATTGGTAATTCCCATACGTTCGCAAGGCATTCCTGCCAGTGCGTTCGCGCGGTATGAAGGGATGCCTGATGGTCGTGCAGCAGGGCCTTGGGCGTGGTCAAATCGGCGCGAGTCGCTCCGGTGTAGAGATCTGGATCTGGCGCAAAGCCACCCGTCATTACCTGCGCGGCCACGGTGCGATAGGCATCGCGAAAGGGCATGCCGTTTATCGCGAGAGCCGTGGCGGCGTGGGCGGCGTACAGTTCGTTGCCGCAAGCCGCTTGGGAGGTTTCGGCTTCGATGATCAGGCCATTCAAGAGAGCAGGCAGCACCGCAAACATGCCTGATGCGTTTTTTAACATCTCCAGCACCGGCGCCTTTAAGAGCTGCACATCCCGGTGATAACTGGATGGCAAACCACTGGCCACCTCGTGCACGAGGTTGGCCTGACCGCGCAGCAGGCGGCACGTGGCGCGGGAGAGTTCCAACACATCGGGGTTGCGCTTCTGGGGCATGATGCTGCTGCCGGTGGTGAAGGCATCGGGCAGCGTCACGAAGTGGAATTCCTCCGTGGAAAAGAGGATCAGATCCCAAAACGCCTTTTCCAAGACGGAGGCCACCGAAGCTAACCAATCCGCCAACGCGCCTTCGTGGCGGCCTCGACTATTCATGACATCGATGGGATTGCGCTGCACCTGCGCGAAGCCCAAGAGCTTGGCCGTGTGGGCGCGATCCAGTTCCAGGGGTGCTCCAAAACCTGCCGCGGCACCTAAGGGGCAACGATCGAAGCGGGCCAGGACAGCATGCAGGGCTTCAACTTCTTCAAGCAGACCTTCGGCGAAGGCCGAGGCCCACAGGCCCCAGGTACTGGGCATGGCTCGGCGCAGGTGTGTGTAGCCGGGCATGGGTGTGGTGGCGTGGGTCTTCCCAAGGGCAAGAAAAGCCAGAGCGATTTGGATGACCTGCTCGCCAAGTTGGGCCAACTCCTCGCGCATCAATAGGCGCAGCGCCAGAATGACCTGATCGTTGCGGGAGCGTCCCAAATGGATGCGTTTGCCCGCTTCACCGCAGCGCTCGATCAGCGCCAGTTCCAGGGCGGTGTGGCAGTCCTCCATCTCAGGTGTGATGGTGATGGTGCCGCGCAGGGCTTCGCCATGCAGCTCCTTCAGGGCCGCTAATAGCGCTCGCACATCTTCGTGGGCGAGATAGCCACCTTTCGCCAAGGTGCGTGCATGGGCGGCGCTGCCGATCGCGTCCCAGGCCAGCAAGGCGCGATCCGTGGTGGGCTCATCGCCGACCGTGAAGTGGTGAATAGCTCGATCCAGGGGCAGATTCTTGGCCCAGAGTGGTGATGCTTCAGGCGCCACAGCGTGCCTCCTTTTGGGCGAAGTAGAGGTGTGCCGCCCGTTGATAGAAGGCCACGCCAGCGTGGAGTTCTTCCCGAGTGATGAATTCGTCGGCGCGATGGCTGCGGTGGGTATCCCCAGGGCCGATCTTGATGGCGGGCAAGTCGCCCAGAAAGGCCCAATCCGAAGTCGTGGCCGAGCCCACGAAAGCCTTGCGCCCACTGGCGAGCAGCGCGGCTTGGGCGATGGCCGACTGGGGTGCGGTGGCCTTTGGAACGTAGCGCGTGGAAATCACCTTTACTTCGCTTTCCAATTCGCGAGCGATGCGTTCACTCAGTGCCGCGTGATCCAGGTTCGGCGTGGTTCGAAGATCCACGGAAAATTCGCAGACGTCGGGCACCTGATTTCGCGCCAGGCCGCCCTGAATAAGGGTTACCTGGGGTTGGGTGGAGCCCAAGCGTTCATCGGGCTCAAAGACCATTCCTGCCAGTCGCGAAATATCGCGCGCCGCTTTATGGATGGCGTTTTCCGCCAAACGCGCATGGGCTACGTGGCCGCTTTCGCCCCGGGCGGTGCAGCCCAAGATCAACATGCCCCGCTGGGCGATGCAGGGTTCCAGTGCGGTGGGCTCCCCAACGAAGGCGACGTCCAGGCTGCCGAGTCGGGAAAGCACCTCGCCCATGCCCTGCGCGCCGCCGGTTTCCTCTTCCGCCGTGAAGGCAAATACCAAGGTGCCATCGGGCGGTTCCGCGGACAGGCTCCGAGCGGCCATCAGGAGTGCGGCCACACAGCCCTTGGCATCATTGGCGCCAAGACCCGCCAATACGCCATTCTGCCAATCGGTCTGCCAAGGGTCTTCGAGCCAGCCTGCGCAGGGTTTCACGGTATCGAGATGGCTGACCAACAGCAGGCGTGGGCTACCGGTGCCAACTTCAAACCAGACATTGTTGAGACGACGGTGAACGCGAAAGCCCCAACTGGCGGCGATATCCGCGACGAAGGTGGCGACAGCACTTTCATCCCCACTGAGACTGGGGATCGAGACGAGTCTTTGGAGTAGGGTTTCTGGGGTCATGAGGCCGCATCCTCCGCAAGGCTCAGCAGGGTGCCGCTACCCTCGTTGGTGAAGACCTCGGCCAACAGGGCATCCGGTGCGATGCCACTCACTAGATGCACGCTGGTGACTCCGCCTTCCAAAGCGGCGCAGGCGGCCGTGAGCTTGGGGCGCATGCCCGCACGAATGGCACCTCGGGCTTCCAGCTCAACCAGACGGGAGGGAGTAGCAAAGGTGACGAGGCTGCTGGGATTGGCGAAATCGGCGAGGAGCCCCGGCACTGTCAGAAGGAAGAATAGCTTTTCCGCGCCCAGGGCTTGGGCCAATTCCGAGGCCAGCGTGTCGGCATTGGTATTAAACACGGTGCCCTTGCCATCGCTGCTCAGGGGCGCGATCACCGGCGTGTAACCGCCATCCAGAAGATGATGCACGAGGGCGGCGTCGACCTTTTCAATATCGCCCACGAGACCGAAATCCACAGGAATTGCTTCAGTGGCGCCATCGGGCACAAGGTTCACCACCGGGCGACGGTGGGCCAGAAAGAGCCCGCCATCCACGCCGGAAAGCCCCGCACAGGCCACGCCCGCGGCGGTGAGATCTGCCAGCAAATCCACTTGCGTGCCACAGAATGTGGCCTTGGCGGCCTCCATGACTTCGGGCGTGGTGATGCGTCGGCCTGCGATCTTTTGCACGGGGATGGACAAACGATGGCATAGCTCGTCCAGCTCAGGGCCGCCGCCATGGAGAAGTACGAGGCGGATGCCAAAGGCGGAAAGCACCGCAATCTGCTCCACGAGGGCCTTGCGCACGATGGCATCGGCTAGGAGTTCACCGCCAATTTTTAGGACGAAGATGCGATCGCGGAAACGCCGTACGTATTGGGCCGCATGGCGCAAGGCGAGAAAGGAGGAAGGCGTGGTGGGCATGATGACCTCGGTTATTCAAAAATCCAGTCGAGGATCGCTCGCTGAACGTGGAAGCGGTTTTCAGCCTCCTCCACCACTCGGCACCGCGCGTGATCCAGCACCGCATCGCTCACTTCGACGTTGCGCCGCACGGGCAGGCAATGCAGGAAGATGGCGTCGGCACGGGCTTGGTCGAGATGCCTTGGGCTTGTCATCCACTCGGGGTAGGCCTTGATGGCGTCCGTGGGAAGACCTGAACCCGTGGCTGGCCCCCAGGCCTTGGCATAAATGACCTGACTGCCTTCCACTGCCGCGTCCAAATCGTGAGTGATGGAGACGCTCCCACCCGTGGCCTGGGCGTAGGCTTCGGCCTGGGCGAGCACCGAGGGATGCAGCTCGAAACCTTTGGGATGGGCCACGCGCACTTCGCATCCCGCGGCGGCGGCGCTGAGCAGAAAGGAATTGGGCACGGCCTTGGGCAGGGGCTTGATGTGCGGTGCCCAGGCCAGAGTTACTGGAATCTTGCGCGTGATGCCAAAGGTTTCGCGCACCGTGAGCAGATCCGCTAGGCCCTGGCAGGGATGCTCCCGCGCGCTTTCCATGCTGATCACCGGCACCGTGGCGAGATCTCGAAAGGCATTCATCACGGGATCGGAATGATCCAGGTCATCGTTGGTGCCACCGGCGAAGGTTCGCACGGCCAGGGCATCCACGTAGCGCGAAAGCACGGGAACGGCCTCGCGCACATGCTCGGCGCGATCGCCGTCCATGATGGCGCCCAGGCGATCCTCCAGTTTCCAAACGCCATTGCCAACTTCCAGCACGATGGCGTTGCCGCCGCCCCGCGCCATCACAGCTTCAAAGGAAGCCCGAGTGCGTAGCGACGGATTGAAAAACACCATGCCGAGCAGTTTGTCGATCAGATGTTTCGGGTGAGGTCCTGCCTTCCAGGCCGCGGCTTTGGCGAGAATGGCTTCCAGGCCCGCAGGGCCAAGATCATTGATTCCGGTGAAGTGCTTCATGGGGGCTCCTGTGATCTTCTGTGTTTTTTGTGTGCTCTGTGGCTCAACTCTTTTGGAAGGTCATTCCTATTCCGCAACTAGGCCGTGAAGGCCCGTACGGCTATCACCAGCGCTTCCACGGCGGCGTCGGAAAGGTTGAGGGGCGGCATGAGGCGCAGCACGTCGGGATCGCCGCTGCCGCCTGCGAGGATGTGGTGAGTCAGCAAATGCTGCTTAAACCCTGCGGCGCCCGAAGGCACCCGCAAGCCCAACAGCAACCCTTCGCCTTCAACCTTTGAAACGACGCTACCCACGAGTTCTGTTCGTAATCGCTGGGCCACTTCGGAGGCTCGTGCCATCAGATTTTCATCCAGGATGACGGCCAACGTGGCGAGTAATGCCGCCGAAGCCAAGGGACCACCGCCGAAGGTGCTACCGAGATCGCCGGGCTTCAGGGCTGCGGCAATGGCTTCGGTCATCAACACCGCCCCCATGGGAATGCCACTGGCCAGACCCTTGGCGGAGGTGATCAGGTCGGGCGTTACCCCAAAAAAATTGGCTGCGAAAGGCTTTCCTAACCGGCCCATACCGGTCTGAACCTCATCGAAAATGAGCAGCGTCCCGCTGGCATCACAGGCCTTGCGTAAGGCGCGCAAGAAGCTGCCTGATGCCACCCGAATGCCCGCCATGCTCTGGATGGGTTCCAGAATTACAGCGGCGCTTTGACCAAGATTCACATTTGCCAACGCGGCTTCGTCGCCGAAGGGCAAGAAGTCCACCGGTGCGAGGAAGGTTTCGAGGCCCATCCGCAACTTGGGATCGTCGGTTACGGAAAGGGCCAGGGTGCTGCGGCCATGCCAGCCGCCCCGGAAAGAGGTGAAACGGGTTCTTCCCGTGAGTTTGGCGGCGATCTTAAGTGCGTTCTCGTTGGCCTCGGCGCCGGAATTGCAGAAGAAGACCGAGGCCAGTGGATCGGCAAGGCCCTCGTTGGCGAAGGCCAGCAGGGCGCTGGCGGCTTGATCACGCACAGGCAATTGGGCGGCGGTGGAATAGAAGATCAGTTGCGCGGCCTGAGCGCTGATGGCCTGCACCACGCGGGGATGGGCATGGCCTGTGGCGCACACGCAATGGCCGCCGTAAAAATCCCAGTAAGCCGTGCCCGCTTCATCGAAGACCCGGTCCCCTTCGCCGCGAAGCAACGGAAAAGGGTAGGGCGCGTAAGTGGGGAGGAGGGGGGGAATGGAAGTCGTGTGCATACAAATCCATATTCAGACGCATTAGAATGCAAAAACGCACAATACTGTTTGCCAATAATGCATGTGTATTCAGTCGTGTGCAAGTGGGTATCTTTCAAAATCTTTATGGGTGAGCCAATTAATTGAAAAAATGGGGTTATCTTTTGTTGAATCTGTATGCGGATATCCGGCTGGCTCTTTTGGCACCCCCCTCCTCGTGCGCCGATTTCGCAACCGCCTTCCCGCTGACTGGGAGCCGATAATTCCCTATCCGCTCTGGGGGAATTGGGTATCATGCCCCTATCTGGTTTCAGGGGGAGTCATGGCCAAGCTCGCGGATTCCAAGCAACTTCCACCTGAAAAGGCCGAAACCCGCGGAAATTCGTCCTCTCGGTTCCAGGGGCGAGGACTTGTGGTCCTGGACCAGATCGATACCTCGGCCCTCCGGACCCGGGATATCAATGAGACTCATGTGATGGCTCTGGCCGAGTCTATTGCCGCTATTGGGTTGATTCATCCGCCAGTCCTGGACCGCTTGAACCGACTTCTCGCAGGTGGACATCGCATTGCTGCGCTTCGCTGGCTGGAAAAACATTCGAACGCGCGATTTCTGGAATTGTTCCCCGATGGCATCCCAGCTTGGCGGATGGACCTGGACGCCGAAACTGACGTGGATCTCGCCCTTGCGGTGGAGATCTCTGAAAATGAACAGCGTCGAGATTACAGTTCGTCCGAAGTCTTAAAACTCGCAGATCGACTCAAAGCGGCCGGATTTCACTATTCCACGGAGGGCGGTCGACCCAAGGCCGACACCCGGCCACTCATGCCCGCCCTGGAAATCATTGTTGGGAAATCCGTTCGTCAGCTCCGACGAATTCTCAATCCGCCCGGTGACGATAAAAAGGTCTCCCGAAAAAAAACCAGGCCAGATGACCTAGTTTTAGAATTGCAGCAATTTCAAGAAACAACAGAACGACTCGTCGCTCGTTTGGCTGAGTCCAGTGATGTGCCCGAATTGTTCACGTTGAAAGGCCAACTCGAGCGTGCAAACCGCCTGATGGCCCTCGCCTTGGTCGCCCTGGGTGGATCTAAATAGTTCACAATTTGCACAATTACCTTGGACTGTGGTGGCCCTTCACGAGTTGACCGTTGAGTCCAAATAATTCAGTTGCAATTGAAATCTTAAAGATAAACCACGGATACGTGGAGGGCACGGAGAACGATTGAGGCAGGGGAAATCGACGAATTTCGCTTCTGACCTCTCTGTTCTCTGCGCCTTCGTGGTTAAGTTCTTTTTCGGTCAGCAGCAAACGCAAATTCCAGGTCTACCGGGCCAGCACCGGCAGCAGATTGGTTAGCTCCGCCGGGGGGGCGGGCCGAGGATCGTGCACCCGGGCGAAGGGAACATGGACCATCTCGCCGGCCTTCATACCCAGGTAAACACCCTTCTCGCCAGCAGCCAGTAGCTTGACGGCTTCGGCGCCCCAGAGACTGCCCAGGATTCGGTCCTGGGCCGTGGGGCTGCCGCCTCGTTGGATGTGGCCCAGCACCACCACGCGCAGATCCAGGTGGTAATCGCGGGTGAGGCGATCCCCCACCGCATAGGCGCTGCCGTTCTTGTCGCCCTCGGCCACGATCACGATGGAGGAACGCTTGCCTCGCTCCCAGCCCGCTCGGAGCTGCGCCACCAGGGCTTCGTAGGTGTCTTCGCCGCTCTCAGGGAATAGCACGGCCTCGGCACCACAGGCGATGGCCGTGTGCACCGCGATCATGCCCGAACGGCGCCCCATCACTTCCACCAGGAAGACTCGGTCATGGGATATGGCCGTGTCGCGAATGCGGTCCACGGCATCGATGGCCGTATTGAGGGCCGTATCGAAACCCAGGGTGCGGTCGGTGCCGGGCAGATCGTTGTCGATGGTGCCGGGGATGCCAACGCAGGGAATTCCGTGTTCTTCAAAGAGTAGGCCCGCGCCGGTAAAGCTGCCATCGCCCCCGATGACCACTAGGCCATCGATTCCGGCGTCGCGGAGATCCTTGGCCACTTGCGTGCGCACCGCCGGGAGACGAAAGGCTTGGCACCGGGCGGTGTTGAGCATCGTCCCGCCCCGCTGCAGGATGTTGGCCACAGACCTAGAAGTGAGAGGTCGCCAGTCTTGGTCCACCAAGCCCTGGTAGCCGCGCCAGATTCCGTAGACTTCGATATCCAATGCCCCCGCTTGGCGAACGGCGGAGCGGATGGCAGCGTTCATTCCCGGGGCATCGCCCCCTGAAGTCAGAATTCCAATTTTCAAACTATCCTCCGATTCCTTGCCAGTAAGCTGCTCTCGGGGCTGGTAGGCCACATCCAGAACATTCAGGCGGCCCTTTTCGGGTCTCGAGTGCTCGGAAGCTTACGCGATCCCAGGCATCCCTCAGTCATCAGATTAACGCGGTCGATCAATATATTCCACGCTGTCGGACGTTGGTTCACTTCTACCGTTGCCTGGGTATGCAGGCGCCGGAGACAATCACCCCATGAACGCAGATCAGGCCATCCTTCGCCTTCTCAAACAGCACCCCATCGCCGAGCAGGCGGATCTGCTCAAGCTCCTCGAAAAGGAAGGGCTGGTGTTCACCCAGAGCACCCTCTCCCGGAATTTTCGTCGACTGTCTGTGGTGAAACTCGATGGGCGCTACCAGCACGTAGAAGCCCAACGCCAGCCTGCGCCAGCCTTTTCGGTGGATACCGCCCCGCCAAATATTTTGTTGGTGCGGGTGGGCCCTGGCCTGGCTAACGCCTTCGCCTTGAAATTGGATCAAAGTGATATTGAAGGGTTGGTTGGCACCGTGGCTGGGGACGACACCATCATCGTGGTGGTGAAACCCCCCGAGCGATTG
>JFJP01010488.1_pt1 | contig 19216 bp, 15 predicted proteins | sample 431651 | NCBI WGS metagenome assembly JFJP01 (sample SAMN02602958, study PRJNA72255) | Microbial mat metagenome, whole genome shotgun sequencing project. | biome: fresh water; feature: sink hole; material: water; isolation source: purple microbial (photo- and chemosynthetic) mats found in...
TTCGGCACGCCGTCCAGCGATGCAATCAGGCCGAAGCCGCAGGCATCGTGTTCAAACGAAGGGTCGTAAAGCCCGCGAACCGTTTCAGTTCGCTGGTCTGGCTCCGTCGTGGACGTGACGCACTCGCGCATGCTGCTCCCCTCGCAGTGTTGGCTTGATCGCTTGAATCCCGAGTTCAGCACGCGGTTCTAGAGTCGAAACTCCAAGCGCGTGCGATGCCCTGCAAAGCTAGCGGCGGCGCGGCGTGCGCGCGCGCAGGTGCATTCGTATTCAGCAACAAAGTGCGCGAGTTGGTTGCTACTGCAACCGATGCAGCGCGGCTTCCGCCCACAACGCATACAGCGCGCCGGAGGGATGCAAGCCGTCTTCAGCGAGCATGCTGACCTCGCCGCCGCGTTGGCGGCTGATGGGCGCGGTATCGACGAACAGCACGCCCTTTTCCTCGGCAATGCGTGCCGCTGCAGCGTTGAATGCATCGAGTTGGTCGGCAATCTGCGCCCGATCGCGCCCGCTCTGCATCGCAAAGGGTGTGACACCCCAATCCGGAATGGCCAGCACGATGACATTCGCCGCCTCGCCACCTGCAAAGCCGATAGCACGCTCCAGCAGTGCGGTGAACTGCGTTTCGTACTCTTCCAGCGAGCGCCCGCGGTACTGGTTGTTCACGCCAATCAACAGCGACACCAGACGATATGGGCCGAGGGATTCCTTGGCCTCAGCCGCATCGATGGCAGCGCTCAATTCGTCCGTAGTCCAACCGGTCTTGGCGATGATGAGCGGGTCGCCCACCTCCATGCCTTTCTCGCGCAAAAGGGCGGACAACTGCACCGGCCAACGCTCCGCTTCGGGCACGCCTTCGCCGATTGTGTAGCTGTCGCCGAGCGCGAGAAAGCCTTGCGCGTTTTCCGCGCCGTGTGCCGAGCCGGCCATCAGAGTGCCCGCCATAAGTAGCGCGCCGAGGCCATCACGCCACATGCCGCGCACCGCCGCGATCGGCGTACTGCGACAGCGAGCGTTCGATACGACGGAACACTTCGCTGATTTCCTCGGCCTTGGGCAGCAAGGTCACGCGGAAGTGGTCGCGGTAGGGCACGTTGAAACTGCTGCCCGGCACGATCAGCACGTGCTCGGTTTCCAGCAGGTCGAGCGCGAAGCGGTAATCGTCGAAATCGGGCAGACGCGCCGTATCGATTTTCGGGAAGGCGTACAGCGCGCCCTGCGGCGTGACGACCGAGAGGAAATCACTCTTCGCAACGGCATCCAGCACAGCCTGACGTGATGCGTGCAAACGCCCGCCGGGCGTAGTGAGTTCGGTGATGGTGTCGCCGCCGGTCAGTGCCGCTTCAATCGCGAACTGCCCCGGTACGTTGGCACATAGGCGCAGCGCGCCGAGCAAATCGAGCGCATGGTGGTAGTCGCCGGTGCGCAGTGGATCACCCGACAGCACAGCCCAGCCCACGCGCCAGCCGCAGGCGCGGTGCACCTTCGACAGACCGCTGAAGGTGAGGCAAGGCACGTCGCCGGCCAGCGGAGCGAGCGGTTGGAACACGTGGTCGTCGTACAGGATGCCGTCGTAGATCTCGTCGGCCATCAGCAGTAGGCGGTACTTCGCCGCGATCGCGACGAGCTTCTCCAAAAGCGGCTTCGGGTAGCTCGCACCGGTCGGGTTGTTCGGATTGATCAGCACCAGCGCGCGGGTTTTCGGCCCGATCATCCGCTCGATCTCTTCCGGATCAGGCAGGAAGCCGTTCTCGGCGCGGCAGCTGTAGTAGCGCGGGATACCGTCGTTGAGGATCGTGGCTGCGCTCCACAGCGGGTAATCGGGGCTGGGTAGCAACACCTCGTCGCCGAGGTTCAGCAGCGCGCGCAAGGAGATATCGATCAGCTCCGACACGCCATTGCCGATGAAGATGCGCTCCGGCGTGACATGCGGCGTGTTGCGCGCCTTGTAATGCGTAGCGAGCGCTTCGCGGGCTTCCGGAAGACCCTGCTGGTGCGTGTACGGGTCGGTGCCGTGGATGTGATCGGCGATGGCGCGCTGCAGATGCTCCGGCGCGCGGAAGCCGAAGGCCCCCGGATTGCCGATGTTGAGCTTGATCAGCGTGTGGCCGTGGCTTTCCAGCTCGCGGGCCCGGCGGGCGAGGTCGCCGCGGATCTCGTAACGGACTTCGCGCAGGCGCTCGCGGGTAGTGATGGTGTTCGACAGCATGGGGGTGCGGGAATCAAGGATCGAAACCCGAGGGTAGCGCAAGGCTGCCGAGTGCGGGCTTCAACGCCTGCGGCGTGCCCGATTTCGGCCCGATGCTTGCTCAGGCGTGCTGGGTCTTGGCTGTGCCTTTCAGCGCGATGGCCGCCAGCAGCGCAAACCCCACTTCCCAAAGCAAGGCGTAGGTGAAGAACGGCACCCAGACTCCATCGATGGCTACGCCCATTAGCCGACCCGCGGCGATGCCGCCGTTGGTGGCCAGCACCAGCCAAAGGCCTGGGATTCGCCACTGAGGCTTCGCGGCGGCCACCAGCATCAGTGCGCTCAAGCCCACTTCCAGCCCGCCGTAAAAGGCGCGGAATTCGGTCGCGGCAGGCGCGCCGGTGGCCGTGATGCCGATGGCGGCGAGGGGGGCGATCGGGTCAACGAGGAACCACAAGCCAAAGCCCAGAAAGCCCAGACCGGCCAGCGCAAGAACGAGAATGCGGAAAGAGTTCATGAGCCTAGGCTGCGCGCCGGTAAGTCAAGGTGGTGGCAAGCCGGCGTAGACTGCGCGCAATGATGTGGACCCCCAAAGACTTCGATGCCGTGCGGCCCATGGGCTGGCGCGATGATTCCCCCGCTGCGATTGCCTGTTTGGCCTTGCCCAAGGCCGAGCTGGCCCGTGTGGTGGGCCAGCACCGCAATGCCTATGTCGTGGCCACCACGCTGGATGAAGAGCGCCGCGTGCAGCCGCCTGCGGCATGGACACGGCCACGCTACCCGGCCGCGGATCGCGCGGTGGTGGGTGATTGGGTGCTGTTGGATGCCGAAGGCAAGAATATCGCGCACCTTTTGCCACGCCATGCGCTGCTTCGCCGTGCGGCTGCGGGTGAGCATTACCAGCAACAACCTATCGCCGCGAACATCGACCACGTGCTGGTCGTCACTGGCCTCGATGGTGATTTCAATCCGCGGCGCATTGAGCGCTATCTGCTGCTGGTGCAGGCCAGCGGCGCGGCCCCCGTGCTGGTGCTGACCAAACTGGATCTGGCCGGTGAGGCCTCGGAGGGCGCGGTGGAATTGCTGGAGCCGCTGACCGAGCGCGGCTTTCCACTGCACGTGGTGAATGGCAAAGACCCGGCGTCGGTGGCGGCCTTGGTGCCCTACCTCGGGCCGGGTCGCTCCTGCGTGCTGGTGGGCAGTTCGGGAGCGGGCAAATCCACGCTCACCAACACTCTGCTGGGCCGCGAGGCAATGAAAACCGCCGAAGTGCGCGGCAACGATTCTCGCGGGCGGCACACCACCACGCGTCGCGTGCTGCTGCCCTTGCCGCAGGGTGGTTGCTTGATCGATACACCCGGCATGCGCGAGTTGAAACTGGTCGGCGAAGAGGACTTGTCGGACGGCGTGTTCGACGACATTGAAGCCCTGGCCGCCGATTGCCGTTTTCGCGATTGCGCGCATGGCGCTGAGCCGGGCTGTGCTGTGCAGGCCGCGCTCGACGCCGACGAGTTGGATGAGGCGCGCTTCCTGCATTACATGAAGCTGCTCGGCGAGCGCGATGCCGCGGCAAGCACGCTCGCGGCGCGTAAGCACGCAGCGAAACAAGCACCGAAAGCTTCACCGGGGCGGCCGAAGCCCAAGCCCAACAGGCGCTAATCGCGAAACACGTGGGTGCATCGGCGCATGCCGGGGCACCCCACGGGGCTCAGTCGTCTTCGCCCGAAAGCACGCGCTTCTGCATCGCGTCCAGGTACGCGTCGGCTTCGGCGGTGGAGCTGAAGATTTCTGAGAAAGGCACGGCCTTCACCAAGTCAAAGACCTTGCGGATCTGCGGCTGCGGATTGGCCACCAGCACTTTGCCGCCACGCGAGCCCAGCGCTTTGCGCGCCTTGAACACCGTGCGCAAACCGGCAGAGCTGATGTAGTCCAAATCGCCCAGATCGAGCACCAGCAGAGTCACGCTGGGGTCGGTCAGTACGGGCTCTAACTCAGCATCGGCGCGCAAATACGTGTGGGTATCCAGCTGGCCGCCCAAGCGGCAGGTGCGCTTCGGGCCGCTGCCCTCGAGAGAAATGCGCAGGTCGTCGCTCATGGTGGATTCCTTGGTAACACGAGGGTGAGGTGGTTCTTGTCGTTCTCGCGGCGATACACCGCATCGAGCGACATCGTTTTGATCAGGTGCAGGCCCAAGCCGCCGATGGGACGGTCGAAGTCGTTTTCGTCGAGCTCCAGATCAGGGCCGTCGAGCGGATTGAACTCGTGCCCATCATCGGCGATGCGCAGGGTGATGGTGCGGTCGGTGAAGGCCATATCCACGGTGCAATCGCCGGCACCGCCGTGGTCGATGGCATTCGCAATCAACTCTTCGAGCACTAGGCGCACATCGGAGACACCTTCGGCATCGATCCCTTGGCTCGCTAGGCAGTCATCAATAGCCTTGTTCATGGCGCGCAAACCGCCTGGCCACAAGGAGAAGTGCAGGGGATCGACCGTGGGCGTGGCCGGCGCTGCAAGGCTGACCGCCAGCACGGTGATGTCGTCGGCCGGATCGGCACCCGCGGAAAAGGCTTCCACAGCAGCCATGACGCTGGCCACCAAGGCTTCGGCGCCGCTGGCACCGCGCAGAGCTTCGCGCAGCCGTTCTTCGCCAAACATCTGGCCGTTTCGGTCGCGCGCTTCGGTCACGCCGTCGGTGAAGCAGAACAGGCAATCGCCCGGTGCCAACATGCCGGCAAAACCATCGCCATAGGCATCGGGGTCGATGCCGAGCGGCGGCCCGGTTTCCATTTCAAACAATTCGATACGGCCATCGGCGCGCACGATGAGCGGCAGTTCGTGCCCGGAGTTCGCCAACTCAAACAGGCCGGTATGCGGGTCGATCAGGCCGCAAAGAGCCGTGGCGAACATGCAGCTTTCGTTGCCTTCGGCCAAGCGCGGCGCGGCCCGCGACAGCATCATCGCCGGAGAGTCGGTATTGCGCGCGGTGGCCTCAAGGACCGCCACTGTGCGTGCCATAAACAGCGCGGCGGGAACGCCCTTGTCGCTGATGTCGCCAATGGCAAACCACACCATGCCGTCGTCGCGCGGATGGAAAGCATAGAAATCGCCGCCCACGCTTTTTGCGGGCTTCAGCACGGCGTGGATGTCGAGATGCCCTTCATGCACATCCACCGCGGTGGACGGCGGCAACATGGATTGCTGCAAGTCGTGAGCGAGGCGCAGTTCGCTGTCGAGCTTTTGCTGCTCTTGAGCCAATCGCTGGCTACGTGCCATTTGCTGGCGAAGTGTGGAATCGGCGCCATCCAGAACGCGCGCCAATTGGCCGATTTCGTCTTTGCGCACCAACAATTCGGTGGGCATGGAATAGCCGTCTTGCGCGAGCTTTTGTGCCGAGCCACCCAAGAGCATCAAGGGCTGCGTCAGGCGGCGTGCCAGTGCATTGCTGAAGAGCGCCAGCAGGCCAACCACCACCAAAGTGCTCAGAACAATGCGCCATGCGGCTTGGTGCAGCGGTTCGCGCACTTTGGCTTCGTCCAAGAACACCAGCAGGCCCCAGCCTTGGCCCAGAGGCTCATAAGCGCCGCGCAAGCCCGGCGCGATGGGCGACACGCTGCTGGCCGGCGGGCTGGCTTGGCGTTGCGCGTTCAACAGCTCGATCAGTTCCGGCGGCGCGGGCGGTGGTGTGCCAATCGACAACCACTCCGAATCGCCCACCCACACATCGCCTTTGTGCAGCACGGCGCGAAAGCGCTTTTCGTCGCGGAACAAAATGAGCGCGCTGTTGAAGCGGTCAATCGGCACATCCAGACTCACCATGCCCGGCGTGCGGCCATCGCGCAGCGCCAAGGGCTGATTCAAGGTGAGCATCCAGCGGCCGCCGGCGGTTTCGTTGAAGTAGGGCGCCGACCACCAAGCGCGCTTGGTTTCGAGGGTTTGCCGATACCAGTCCTGCGCTTCGACATCTAAGCCGCGCTGCACCAAGTCCTCGAAGGCCACACCTTGAGAACGTTTGGCGGCATAACGTGCCCAGAACACTCCCGGAAGCGGCGATGCCTCGGCATCCAGAACCACCAGTCCGCCCGCCGAGTTCGGTTCGGACTCCACGGCCGCGCGCAGCAGCGCGAGTGTTTGCGCTTCACTTCCGGCGATGCCGGCCTCGGCGGTGGCGAGCGTGTTGGCGCTCACGCCCACGGCCTGAAGTAAGGCGCGCACCTCGGCGGATGCCCGGCGTTGCTCCTGCAATAGTGAGGCTTCTGCGGCAGCGAAGGCACGCTTCTCGGCAGCGATGTACACGCCGATGCCCAGGGCGGTGGCCACCAGCGCAGCGACAAGACCAAACCCCAAGGCGATGCGGGTCTTCAGGCTGTGTCGCCACGCGGGCCGGTTCACCGGAGCTGGGTTTGGGGCTTGGGTCGCCATCTGCCAAGGCTGCGGCTCCTTGTTGCGCTGGTCAACCCGGGGCCTCTCGGAGGGTATGCTCGGGCCGGCACTCGGAGGGGCTCGAGGGATGACACTCACCGCAACGCAGGAACGCTTGGCGGCGCTCGATACGCGCTTGGTGCGCGCGGCGCGCGGCATTCGCCTGCTACAAGTGGTGAGCTGGAAGCAGAAGGTGCAGACCGAGTTCCTGGATCGCTGGCGTCGCGGCATCCAGCGCTTGCCTGACCCCGAATACCTCCCCGAAGATCACACCGATTTGCGCGCCGAGCTGCGTGCGATCTCTGCCGCCTGCGATGCAGACGACCCCTTGGGCCTGTACTTGAAGCGCACGGCGGACAGCTGGCATACGGCGGCGCAGTTACTGGAGTCTCTGGGCACGTCGGCAGTGACCGACCATTCCATCCGCCTGTTCGGACGCCCCAGCGATCCACTGCCGGGTGGTGGCGTGTCGGGCTTGGATGCGGCGATGCACTTCGTGCGCATCGCCGATGAGTTGGATGCCGAGTTGCATGCCAGCGAAGGTGACTACGTTCTGGGTGCGGCCACCCTGCGCGATGAGCTGCAGCCCGAAATGGATGCCTTTTTCGGGCCGGGCAAGGTCACCATTGAGCTGGACCCCGACCTAATCGCCAAAGCCGCTGCAGGCCCCACGCGGATTCGCTTGCGCCAAGGCGCGGCCTTCAGCGAATACGACCGCCACCAGTTGCGCGAGCACGAGGCCTTTGTGCACACGCTGACGGCCTTGAACGGGCGCGAGCAGCCGTACTTCACTTCGTTGGCTCGGACATCGCCGCGCATCATTGCTACGCAGGAAGGCTTGGCCACCTTCGCCGAACTGATTACGGGGCACATCGATATCGAGCGGATGAAGCGCATCAGCCTGCGCATCTTGGCCATCGATATGGCCCTGCGTGGGGCCGATTTCATCGATGTCTTCCGGTTCTTCTTGGATGCTGGCCAGCGTGACTCCGAGAGCTTCTCGTCCGCCGCGCGCATTTTCCGCGGGGTTCCCGTCACCGGCGGCGCCGCGTTCACCAAGGACGGCGTGTACCTGGCCGGCCTGCTGCGCGTGCACACCTTCTTCCGTTGGTGCCTGCGGCAGCGCAAATTGGCCCTGACCCACCGGCTGTTCGCCGGGAAGCTGGCCTTGGAAGACGTGTTTGCGCTGGAACCCGCCTTCGAGTCCGGGGCGATTGCGCCACCTCTGTACCTGCCGCCCTGGGTCAAACGCGCCAATGGCTTGGCCGGACTGCTGGCTTTCTCGCTGTTTGCCAACTCCATCCGCCTCGACAAGGTGGATATCGAGAATATGGACGCCATCCCGAAGCTGTTCGGTGTGACGCCCTCCGAGCCCCGCGATTCGGGCCGCTAAGCGCCTCCATACGCCACCGTCGCTTTCGATGCCGGACCCGTGCTTAGAATGCGGTCCCGCTTCGCCTAGATCATTGTGATGTCCGAACAAGACGCGTTTAAACAAGCCGCTCTCGATTACCACCGCCAAGCACCGGCGGGAAAGATCAAGGTCATGCCCACCAAGGCGCTGGTCACGCAACGTGACTTGTCCTTGGCCTATTCGCCGGGTGTGGCGGCTGCTTGCGAAGCCATCGTGGCCGATCCGGCCACCGCCAGCGACTACACCGCGCGCGGCAATCTGGTGGGCGTCATCACCAATGGCACTGCCGTGCTGGGCTTGGGCGACATTGGCCCGCTGGCGGGCAAGCCGGTGATGGAAGGCAAGGGCGTGCTGTTCCAGAAGTTCGCCGGCATTGATGTGTTCGATTTGGAAGTGGCCGAGAAAGACCCCGACAAGTTGGTCGAGATCATCGCCGCGCTCGAGCCCACCTTCGGCGGCATCAATCTGGAAGACATCAAGGCACCCGAGTGCTTCATCGTCGAGCGCAAGTTGCGCGAGCGCATGAAGATTCCGGTCTTTCACGACGACCAGCACGGCACCGCGATCATCGTGGGTGCGGCCATGACCAATGCGCTACATGTGGTCGGCAAAAAGATCGAAGACGTGAAAGCGGCGGTGAGCGGCGCCGGCGCGGCAGGCATTGCTTGCCTCGACATGCTGGTCGCTCTCGGCATGCGGCGCGAGAACATCCTGGTCGTCGATAAAGATGGTGTGTTGCACACCGGCCGCACCGATTTGAATGAAGGCACCGTGCGTTACGCACGCGAAACGGCGTTCCGCAGCTTGGCCGAGATCGTGAACGGTGCCGATGTGTTCTTGGGTCTTTCGGCAGGCGGCGTGTTGAAGACCGAGATGGTGGCCACCATGGCGCCGCGCCCGATTATTTTTGCTTTGGCCAACCCGAATCCCGAGATTCACCCCGGCGAAGCCAAGGCCGTGCGCCCCGACGCGATCATCGCTACCGGTCGCAGCGATTACCCCAATCAGGTCAACAACGCGCTGTGCTTCCCTTACATTTTCCGTGGCGCACTCGACGTGGGTGCCACCACCATCAATGAGGAAATGAAGCGCGCGTGTGTGATTGCGATTGCTGAATTGGCGCGCAAGGAGCCCACCGATCTGGGATCTGCCTACAGCGGTGATTTGCCGCAGTTCGGTGCTGAGTCCTTGATTCCGCGACCCTTCGACCCGCGCCTTCTGGTGTCGCTGGCACCCGCGGTGGCCGAAGCGGCCATGCGTTCCGGCGTCGCCACACGGCCGGTGGATTTGGAGCAGTACCGCGATCGCTTGAGCCAGTGGGTGTTCCGCACCGGCTTGATGATGAAGCCGGTGTTCGATCGCGCGCGCGGCAACCGCCAGCGCGTGGTCTATGCCGAGGGCGAAGAAGAAAATGTGTTGCGTGCCGTGCAGACCGTGGTCGATGAAGGTTTGGCTCATCCGATTCTGGTGGGCCGCCCGGCGGTGATCGAGCGCCGTATTCAGCGCCTTGGGCTACGCATTCGCCCCGGCGTGGATGTGGGCATCACCAATATCGACGACGACCCGCGCTTCAACGAGTACTGGCAGCTCTATCACCAGATCATGCAACGCAAGGGCGTCACGCCTTCGGCCGCCAAGGCCATCGTGCGTGGCCGCGACACGGTCATCGCGGCACTGATGGTCCGTCGTGGTGAGGCGGATGCCATGTTGTGCGGCATCGTGGGCCGCTACGCGCGCAAGTTGCGCTATGTGCGTGAAGTGCTGGGATTGGCACCGGGAAGCACAGCGCTTTCGGCCTTATCAGCAGTGCTCAACGACAAGGGCGTGTTTTTCTTTGCCGACACGCATGTGCAGGTTGACCCCAGCGCCGAACAGATTGCCGATTGCGTGCAACAAGCTGCGTTTCGTCTGCGGTTGTTTGGTGTGGTTCCGAAAGTGGCTCTGGTCGGACATTCCAATTTCGGCAGCTCCGAAGCCACCAGTGCACAGAAGTTGCGTGATGCATTGATGCTGCTGCACGAGCGCGAGCCCAAGCTAGAAGTGGAAGGCGAGATGCACGCCGACCTCGCCTTCAACGAGGAACTGCGCGAGCGAGTGTTCCCCGAATCGCGTTTGAAGGGCCGCGCCAACCTGCTGGTCTTCTCCAACATTGATGCGGCCAATGCGGCCTACAACATCACCCGCGCTATGACCGACGGCGTCGGCCTTGGGCCGATCCTGATGGGTCTGGCCAAATCGGCGCACGTGCTCACGCCATCGGCCACGATTCGCCGCATCGTGAACATGACGGCCGTGGCGGCCGTGGATGCGCAGATCCGCGCCGAACGCTCGGTGTGAGTGGAGTGTTGGAGGGGCGGTCCGCCGCCCCCGAAACTCCTTCGTGCGAGGCGAGCATCCTGCTGCTCACTTGGGGGGATTCGCGGTTTATTGATGCCGCGCTCGCCGGTGCCGTGGCGCAGACCGTGCCCTGCGAGATCATCGTTTCCAACGATGCGTCAGATGACGACACGCATCAGAAAACGATGGACTTCGCCGCGAGCTATGGCGGGCCGCACACGCTGACCGTGCGCCGCAATGCGCAGAATCTTGGTGTGGCCGGCCACGTCAACGCGCTCGTGCCTCTGGCGCGCGGCAGAATCATTGTGATGATGGCAGGCGACGATGCCTCCGAGCCGCAGCGCGTGGCGCGCCTGCTCGATGTTTTCCACGCTGAGCCCGATGTCATGGCGCTAGGCAGTGGCTTCATCGCCATCGATTCGGAGTCGAAGCCGCATCCTTTGCGCATGCGCGCACAGCCCGCGCGGTTTGGCATGGACGAGGCAGTGAATGCGGGGCGTTTGGTGGGTTTGCTGGGTGCCACGCTGGCTTTTCGGCGCGAGGTCTTCGACCGCTTCGGGCCGCTGCACGGCCCCATCGAAGACAACGCACTGAGCCTGCGCGCTGCATTGTTGGGCCAATGCGGCGTGCTGTCGGAGGCCTTGGTGAGGTACCGGCAGCATTCGGGCAGCGTCAGCAGTGGCGTATTCGCGCGTGATGAGTCGCCCGAAGTGGCCAAGCGTCGTCGCTACGAGCGCACGATTCGCTTTTACCAAGGCACTGCGGATGATCTGCAGCATTGCATCGAGCATTTCCCAGAGGGGGAGGCGCAGCGCCTGCGCGACGCCCGGGATGTGGTGGCCATGTACCGGCTGGAAGCCGAGGCGCGCGAGGCCATGCTGCTGAAGCCCCGATCCGCATGGTTGGGCCCGATTTGGCGCGGGCTGTGCCAGCGCGGCATGCGCCGCAAGAGCGCCGAACGCGCCCTAAAGCTGCTGGTACCGCGCCGCTGGCTTCGCTTGGGCTAAGTCGCGTGGAAGCCGCGTGCATACGCCGCCGTATTCGTATGCAGATGCCGCGGTGGGTCGGGCTCCGCTGCTAGACTTTCAACTCTAATCGCGCGGCTTGGTTTGGCCGCCGCACCCGAATGACAGCCGCGCCGGTGCGCGGGAGGACGAGCAATGAACTGGCTGCAGGACATCTTGGCGAACGACATCGATCCCACTGAGACCCAGGAGTGGCTCGAATCCTTGAAGGCGGTGATCGACGCCGATGGCCCGGAGCGTGCGCATCAATTGCTTGAGCGCATGGTGGAACTCACGCGTCGCGCCGGTGCGCACCTGCCCTTCGTGCCGACCACCGAGTACATCAATACCATCCCCACGCATCTCGAATCCAAGATGCCGGGCGACGCGCAGATGGAGTGGAAGCTGCGCTCCCTGATTCGCTGGAACGCATTGGCCATGGTGGTGCGTGCCAATCGCAAGCCGGGTGAGTTGGGCGGCCACATCGCCAGCTTCGCATCGGCAGCCACGTTGTATGACGTGGGCTTCAATCACTTTTGGCGTGCGCCGAACGAATCGCATCCGGGTGATCTGCTCTTCATTCAAGGCCACAGCTCGCCAGGTGTTTATGCCCGTGCGTATCTCGAAGACCGCCTGAGCGAAGACCAACTCAACCACTTCCGCATGGAAGTCGACGGCAAGGGCATCTCGAGCTACCCGCACCCGTGGCTGATGCCTGATTTCTGGCAGACGCCCACCGTGTCGATGGGTCTCGGCCCGATCGCGGCGATTTATCAGGCGCGCTTCTGGAAGTACCTCGAAGCCCGCGGCCTGATGCCCGTGAGCGATCGCAAGGTGTGGTGCTTCATGGGCGATGGCGAGTGCGATGAGCCCGAGAGCCTCGGCGCGATTTCGCTGGCCGGTCGCGAAGGCCTCGACAACCTCGTATTCGTCATCAACTGCAATCTGCAGCGCCTCGACGGCCCGGTGCGTGGCAACGGCAAAATCATCCAGGAGCTGGAAGGCAACTTCCGCGGCGCCGGTTGGAACGCGCTGAAGGTGGTGTGGGGCAGCTATTGGGATCCGCTCCTCGCGAAGGACACCAACGGCACGCTCAAGAAGCTGATGATGGAAACCGTCGACGGCGAGTATCAGAACTGCAAGGCCTTCGGCGGCGCGTACACCCGCGAGAACTTCTTCGGCAAGTACGAAGAAACCAAGCAGATGGTCGCTTCGCTGTCCGACGAGGACATCTGGCGCTTGAATCGCGGCGGCCACGACCCGCACAAGGTCTACGCCGCGTATGCCGCAGCCACGGCACATAAGGGCCAGCCGACTGTGATCCTCGCCAAGACGGTGAAGGGTTACGGCATGGGCAAGGCCGGTGAGTCGATCAACATCACCCACCAGCAGAAGAAGCTCGACGATGCGGCGGTGAAGGCCTTCCGCGATCGCTTCAACATTCCGGTCAGCGACGAGCAGTTGCCCGATGTGCCCTTCTACCACCCGGGTCCCGATGCGCCGGAAGTGAAGTATCTGAAGGAGCGCCGCGCTGCACTCGGCGGCTCCTTGCCGCAGCGTCGCGTCAAGGCGAGCGAAGCGCTGGAGGTTCCGGCGCTCTCCGTGTTCGATCGTTTGCTGAAGAACAGCGGCGACCGCGAAATCAGCACCACGATGGCCTTTGTGCAGGCACTCAATCTGATCCTGCGCGACAAGGCGATCGGCCCGCGCACGGTGCCGATCATCTGCGACGAAGCACGTACCTTCGGCATGGAAGGCCTCTTCCGCCAGATCGGCATCTACTCGCCGTTTGGTCAGAAGTACAAGCCGGTCGATGCCGATCAGTTGATGTTCTATCGCGAAGACACTGCGGGTCAGGTGTTGCAGGAAGGCATCAACGAAGCGGGCAGCTTCTCCAGCTGGATGGCCGCGGCCACCAGCTACAGCACGAACAACGTGGCGATGCTGCCGTTCTACATCTTCTATTCGATGTTCGGTTTCCAGCGCATCGGCGATTCCGCGTGGCAGGCGGCGGATATGCGTGCGCGTGGCTTCTTGCTGGGCGCCACCGCAGGCCGCACCACGCTGAATGGCGAGGGCTTGCAGCACGAAGATGGCCACTCGCATTTGCTGGCGGGCAACATTCCGAATTGCCGTCCGTACGACCCCACCTTCGCACACGAAGTGGCTGTGATCCTGCAGTACGGCATGCAGCGCATGATGGCTGAGCAGGTCGACGAGTATTACTACCTGACCCTGATGAACGAGAACTACACCCACCCGGATATGCCGGAAGGTGCAGCCGAGGGCATCATCAAGGGCATGTATCTGTTGAAGGACGCCGGCAAGCCGAAGAAAGGCGAGTTGCGTGTGCAGTTGATGGGCTCCGGCACCATTCTGCGTGAGGCGATGTTTGCTGCCGAACTGCTCGACAAGGAGTTTGGTGTCAGCGCCGACATTTGGAGCTGCCCGAGCTTCACCGAGCTCCGTCGTGATGGTTTCGACGCCGAGCGTTGGAACCGCATGAACCCGGAAGCGAAGACGCCGCGTAAGGCCTACGTGACCGAGTTGCTCGAAGGTCGCCAAGGCCCCGCCATTGCCGCTACCGACTACGTGCGCCAGTACGCCGATCAAGTGCGCGCCTTCGTGCCGATGAAGTACACGGTGCTCGGTACCGACGGCTTCGGCCGCTCGGATACCCGCGCCAACCTGCGTCGTCACTTCGAGGTGGATCGCTTCTACATCGCCCACGCCGCGATTGCGGCATTGGCGGCCGAGGGCAAGATGAACGCGAAGGATGTGGCGCGCGCCATCAAGGTGTTCAACATCGACGCCGAGAAGGTCAATCCAATCGGGGTGTGATCTGACGACACTGCCACCACGGGTACGAGGGCAGACTGATGCCCTCGTTACTCATCGGTAGGGTTTTCGCAGTGCCTAAGATCACATTGGTTTTCGCGTTTCTTCTGATCGCTCTGGGTGCTGGTGCGTTCGGTGTCTCATCGAGCCGGACTGCACTACTTCCGGCGTATGTCGGCATTGCGCTCGCGGTTTTGGCCGGGTTGTCGCTGGCCTTCGAGCGTGCGCGTAAGCACTTGATGCATGTTGCCGCGTTAGTTGCTCTGCTAGGTGCGCTTGCACCTGCCGCGGCGCTCGCCATTCGCGCAGCGAAAATGAGCCCGCTGGCCTTGGGTGTGAACCTCGGGATGCTCGTCCTTTCCGCCACTGTGCTGGCGCTGATGGTGCGTTCGTTTATCGCCGCGCGACGTGCGGGCGCGATCAAGCTGAGCTAGGCTTTCCGCTCTCAGCGCCGCGCTCTCTGGCGCTCCCGTAGCTGGTATCCAGGAGAAATGCGATGTTCGAGTGGTTGGCTTCGCCCGAAGCGTGGATTGCGCTCGGAACACTCATTGCGCTCGAGGTAGTTCTCGGCGTCGACAACATCATCTTCATCAGCATTCTTGCGGGGAAGCTGCCCGAACATCAGCGCGCCAAGGCGCGGCAGATCGGTATCGCTGTGGCGGCCATCAGTCGCCTCGGACTGTTGTTTGCGATTGCGTGGATTGTTTCGCTCACCGAACCCGTGTTTAGTGTTTGGGGCAATGCGCTTTCGTGGCGTGATCTCATTCTGATTGGCGGCGGTTTGTTCCTCATCGCCAAGGCCGTTAATGAAATGCACGGCAAGCTCGAGGGGCCTGAGGGTTCCACCGGCCCCGTCAAGCAAGCCGCATTTGCGGCGGTCATCCTGCAAATCATGGTCTTGGACATGGTGTTTGCTTTGGATTCGATCATTACTGCGGTGGGCATGACCTCGCACATCAGCATCATGGTCATTGCCATCCTGGTGGCGACCGCAGTGATGGTGTTCCTCGCCAAGGCGATCCACGAGTTCGTGCAGCGGCATCCCACCGTGAAGATTCTGGCGCTGTCCTTCCTGCTGCTGATTGGTGTGGTGCTGATCGCCGATGGCATGGGTCAAGCAGTGCCGAAGGGCTACCTCTACTTCGCAATGGCCTTTGCCGTGTTCGTGGAGTTGCTGAACATCCGTTACCGCAAAGTCAGTGCGCCGCCTGTGGCGCTGCATGAGGCGATCCGCGAGACCAAAGCCTGAAGCGGAGGCGCCCAGTTACACTGGGCGCCATGACTGACGCTCCCGCTCTCCCCACGCTGCGCGCGGCCCTGCCGCGCCTTCTGGATACGCACCCCGCAGGCGGGGCCATTCTTTTTCTTCGTGCCAGTGCCGGCTTGCTCGCCGACCTTCCGGCTACGTCACCGCTCGTTGCCGAGCAGGGCTTTCGTCCTGCTTTCGAAGCCTTGAAGGCTGCTGGCCTTGCCGATGTGCGCGACGGCGTTTCGCAAACCGAGCCAACGGGTGGCGCCCCCGCCTTGGTGGTGGTGTTGCCGCCGCGCAGCCGTGATGAGGGACGCGCACTCTTCGCTCGAGCACTGAGCAGCGTGGCGAAGGGTGGTCGTGTCGTCGCGGCAGCCTTGAACGACGATGGTGCGCGCGCCTTCGAAAAAGACTTCGCCGCTTTGGTGCCTTTGGGCGGCAATGTCAGCAAGGCGCATGGCCGCGCGTTCTGGTCGCTGCCCGTGGATGGCAACGTCAATCGCGAGCTGGCGGAGCAGTGGATGGCAGCGGATGCGCCACGCCACGATGCCGCGCGTGATGTATGGCTGCGGCCCGGCGTGTTCAACGAAGGCCGACTCGATGGCGGCTCGGCATTGCTCATCGAACACATCCCCGCAGGCTTGCGCGGTGCTGTCGCTGATCTGGGTGCAGGCAGTGGCTTGCTGTCGAAGGCCGTGTTGGCGCGTTGCGCAGGGGTCACATCGCTGGAGTTGTTCGAAGCCGAGGCGCGCTCGCTCGATCTCGCGCGTCGCACGCTTGAAGGCGCGCGCGTGCCGGCCAAGTTCCATTGGCACGATGTGGCGCAGGGCGTGCCCGGTCGCTTCGACGCCATCGTCTGCAATCCGCCCTTTCATGTCGGGAGCCGGAGCGTTCCGGTGCTGGGCCAGGCCTTCATTGCCGCCGCAGCAAAAGCGCTCAAGCCGGAGGGGCAATTGTTGATGGTGGCCAATCGCCATTTGCCTTACGAAGAAACGCTGCGCTTCTACTTCAAGCATGGCGAACTGCTGGCCGAGGCCGGCGGCTTCAAGGCCTACCGCGCTTGGAATCCGCAAACGTTATGAGCGCTAAGGTCTTCAAGCTGCGCCAGTACCTGCAGTCGCTGGGCTATGGCACGCGCCGTGAGGTCGAGGCGCTGTTCGGTGCCGAGCGCGTGACTAGCAGCGAAGGCGAGCTGTTGTACATCGATGATGAAGTCGGCGAGGGCGCGCCGGCCCGCGGTGGTCATCGCGTTTCGCACGCTGCCGTGCGTGTCGATGGTGTTGTGCTTGATGAGGCGCACGGCCTGCTCGCCGCCATGCACAAGCCCGTCGGCGTGACGTGCTCGACCAAGGACGTGGGGCGTTTGGTGTACGACCTGCTGCCGCCGCGCTGGAAGGCGCGTGACCCCATCGTCTCGCCGGTTGGACGGCTGGATAAAGACACCTCGGGCTTGCTGCTGTTCACCGATGACGGCCAGTTGCTGCATCGCCTGACCAGCCCGAAGCATCATCAGCCCAAGGTGTATCGCGCCACGCTGGCCGAAGACCTGCGCGGCAACGAAGCCGAACTGTTTGCAGCCGGCACACTTCTGCTGGAAGGCGAACACAAGCCGCTGCTGCCGGCGGAATTCGAAGTGCTTGGCCCACGCGAGGCACGCCTCACACTGCATGAAGGCCGCTACCACCAAGTGCGGCGCATGTTTGCTGCAACGGGCAATGCCGTGGCTACTCTGCATCGCGAGGCCATCGGCGGCATCGCTTTGCAGTCGCTGGAGCTGGCGCCGGGCGAATGGCGTTTGCTCACTGCGGAAGAGCGGCGGACTTTAGCGGCCTAGTTCCCGGCCCCTACAGCGCGTACCCAAACTGTTGCCGGAACTGCTCAGCGAACTCGGCGTAGTCAAAACGCTGGTTCTGCGGGCCCAAGTGCTCGATCTTCAGGGCGCCCATGAGGCTGGCGATGCGGCCGGTGGTGGCTAAATCCAGATTGTTCATAAAGCCGAAGATCAGCCCGGCCCGGTAGGCGTCGCCGCAGCCGGTCGGGTCAACCACGCGCATGGCGTTGGCCGAGGGGATCATGACCAGGCCGTCCGGCGTATGGACCTCGGAGCCCTTCGGGCCGCGGGTGATGAAGTAGGCCTTGACCTTGCTGGCGATGGTTTCGGCCGACCAGCCGGTGCGCTCCTGCAGCAGGCTCGACTCGTAGTCGTTGACCGTCACATAGGTGGCCTGGTCGATCATCCGGCGCAGTTCCTCGCCGTTGTAAAGCGGCATGGCCTGGCCGGGGTCGAAAATGAAGGGGATGCCGCACTCGGCGAACTCGGTGCAGTTCTGCAGCATGGCCTCGTAGCCGTCCGGGCCGACGATGCCGAAGCCCACGCCCGGTACGTCGCGCACGTGGTTCTCGTAGCTGCGCATCATCGCGCCCGGATGGAAGGCGGTGATCTGGTTGTCATCCAGATCGGTGGTGATGAAGGCCTGTGCCGTGTACAGGTCGGCAATTTCCTTCACATGGGTGAGAGGAATGCCCAGCTCATCAAAATGCGCCCGATAAGGCGCGAAGTCGGCCCCAACGGTGGCCATAGGCAGCGGTTTGCCGCCCAGAAGGTGCAGGTTGTAGGCGATGTTGCCGGCGCAGCCGCCGAACTCGCGGCGCATCCGCGGCACCAAAAAGGACACATTCAGGATGTGCACCTTGTCGGGCAGGATGTGATTCTTGAACTGGTCCTGGAACACCATGATGGTGTCGTAGGCCAACGAGCCGCAGATCAGGGCAGCACTCATCCGTTATCGTCCTTCGGGGTTGGTGGGGCCGCGTGCTCCGGTTCGCCAAGGGCGGCAAGCGGAAGTGACCAGCCGCATAGGTTAGCCGCCGACGGAGCCTTGCGCACGCCGTGCTGCCCGCGAAACGCCCTCAAACCGCGTCAAATAACGGGGTTTTTCCTTGCTGGAGTAGGGGCTGATTGCTACCCTTGCACGCTTGCATTTCGCTCACTTTTCGGCCTTACCTCTGATGTTCAAGAAGCTCCGCGGCCTGTTTTCCAACGACCTGTCGATCGATCTCGGCACGGCCAACACCCTTATCTATGTGCGCGGGCAGGGCATCGTGCTCAACGAGCCTTCGGTCGTGGCGGTGCGTCAGGACCGCGGCGTGGGTTCGGCCAAATCGGTCGCTGCGGTGGGCGCGGAAGCCAAGCGCATGTTGGGCCGCACGCCGGGCAACATCACCACGATTCGCCCGATGAAGGACGGCGTCATCGCCGACTTCACCTACACCGAAGAGATGCTGAAGCACTTCATCCGCAAGGTGCACACCAGCCGCCTGCTGCGTCCCAGCCCGCGCGTGCTCATCTGCGTGCCCTGCGGCTCGACTCAAGTGGAGCGCCGCGCGATCAAAGAATCGGCGTTGGAAGCCGGCGCGCGCGATGTGTTCCTGATCGAAGAGCCGATGGCCGCTGCGATCGGTGCGGGCATCCCGGTGGGCGAAGCCTCGGGTTCGATGGTGATCGACGTAGGCGGTGGTACCACCGAAGTGGCGGTGATTTCGCTCAATGGCATCGTGTACTCGCAGTCGGTGCGTATCGGTGGCGACCGCTTCGACGAAGGCATCATCAACTACGTGCGCCGTAACCACGGCACGCTGATTGGCGAAGCCACGGCAGAGCGCATCAAGCTGGAAATCGGCTGCGCTTACCCGCAGAAAGAACAGCGCACCATGGAAGTCTCCGGTCGCAACTTGGCCGAAGGTGTGCCACGCAATGTGCGCAT
>JFJP01038557.1_pt1 | contig 19212 bp, 13 predicted proteins | sample 431651 | NCBI WGS metagenome assembly JFJP01 (sample SAMN02602958, study PRJNA72255) | Microbial mat metagenome, whole genome shotgun sequencing project. | biome: fresh water; feature: sink hole; material: water; isolation source: purple microbial (photo- and chemosynthetic) mats found in...
CTCTGCTGCAGAATGGAGAGGCTGCCCATCATAATTACCCTTTTCATCTATTCTCGCTCCATTTTCAATCAGGTATTTGCAGACTTCAAGATGACCTCCCTCTGCTGCGTAATGGAGTGGCTTCTTTCTATCATCATCCCTAGCATCTACACCTGATCCATTTTCTTCAAGAAGATATTCTCTGACTACAAGATCTTCTTGCATCAACTCTATTTCATATTGAGCATCCACTTTAGCTGCATTTTCAAGCAGGTACGCACAGACTGCTAGATGACCTTCCTCTGCTGCATAATGGAGAGGGCGCTTATTCGTATTATCTTTAGCACCGATGTCAGCTCCATGTTCAATTAGGTATTCGCAGATTTCAAGATGACCATTTTCTGCAGCAATGTGCAGAGCTTGACGATCTGTTTCATCGTGCTCATCAATCGAACCACCGGCTTCGATAGTAGCCCTGATTTCTTCCAGATTTCCACTTTCAGCAAAAGTTAATATCGATTTATTAGTCTTGTTATCTTCCATCTTTACCTCTTTTCGCAGACAATGCATATAAAGTACCCAATTATATCAGTATTGGACAACCCGATGACGTTGTCTGACTATGAAAACCAGTAATTCTCTCCGGAGCTACCTGCACTCAGAGAGCAAAATAAAACAGTGACCTACTAACCAAACACAAGAACCGTGGAAAAGCAGCAATATACAAGGAAACCCGATTTCAACCACCTTTTAAGAATATTTATGGGAATGTCAGGAGCAAGACTTGACGAGCCTGTTTTCCAGGCATTATTCCTTGGAGGGGTGTGCCGGTTTACGACTCTTCTTCTCAAGGTGCTTCTTATTCCGCAGATCTCTTTCGATCTGCGGGTCGATAGGAGTATAGCTACCAATATCGTTCATGGCCTCGTAGTATGCCTCTTCAGCCGCCTCTTGCTCGTCCTCAGATAAGCCCTCATCGTGCGAAGCAAAAGGAATGTCTTCCCAAGGTTCCTTTTCTTTATTTTCTCTGTCCATAAAACCTCCTATTTGTAATGGCTCATCCCTGAGCCCGCATTTTTCGTGCAGACCATATAAAAAGGATTATGGTTCACACCGTCAGGGCCCTTTGTCCGAAGTTCCTTAAACTCCTTTTGATTACGAATGTATTTTAAAGGTATCACTCCTATTCCAGAATAATAGGTTTTCTTTCGAGATCGATAGCCTGGTTCCCTTCATAAAGTTGCAGGAAGCACACCTGACCGTTGTCTTGTGTGGCGACCATGCGGCCATCAGGGAAGAGGTGATGGGCAGTGCAATCGTTATTCCCCTCCCAATAGGATTCTGTATTCTGGATGCGATTTACAAGAGCAATCCGCGGGCCTGCATGGAAGCTGAAAAACTGTCCAGACACCGCGTTAATATTTGTTAATTCTAGGTAATTTCGTTGCGCATCTATGAATGAAAGTATCTCGAGCAAAGTTCCTAGGGGACTCCACACGCATAGAATTCTATTCTGGTAATATTTGTCCCAAGACCACGATAGGACTGAATCATTAGCACCTTGTAAGACCCCAATTATTTGTTCATTATGTCCCTCTAATACCTTCAAGGGTTGTCCCTTAGGACTCCAGAATCGGATCGTGCCGTCTTCGGACCATGAAAGTAGAGAACTGTCGTATCTGCAAAGAGCCCCTGTTACTTTACCAGTATGTCCTTTTAAAATCTTCAAGAACTTACCATTAGAAGTCCAGAGTCGAAGGGTCATATCATCGGACCACGAGAGAATTGAACCATCAGCACATAGAAGTGCACCATTTATTTGTTCAGTATGCCCTCTTAGAACCTTTAATAGTTCGCCCTCGGGACTCCAGAGCCGAAGCGTTTTGTCTTCAGACCATGAGAGCATGGAATTATCTGATCTGCAAAGAGCTCCTGTTATTCTATAAGAATGTCCTCTTAAGACCTTCCTCAAGTCACCTTTGGCACTCCAGAGGCAGAGATTATTTAGATCAAAATAAGATCCTGACCATGAAAGAATCGAGCCATCAAAACGGAGTAATGCGCCGTATACCTCAACGTCTCGATGCACGTCCAAGACCTTCATCTGCTCCCCTAGAGGACTCCACAGTCGGAGAGTTCCATCGTTTGACCATGAAAGAATCGAGCTGTCAGGTCTAAGCAACGCGCCGTTTACTACATTAGTATGTCCTTCTAGAACTTTTAACAATTCGCCTTGAAAGTTCCAAAGGCGAAGATTATTATCCCCTCCAGACCAATGGCCAGCCCAGGATAAGATAGAGTTATTGAAACAACAAAGAGTTTTGCTAACTTCTCCTGTATGTCCTTCTAAAACTATTTTTGACTCTCTTGCTAGATTCCATAAACGGAGAGTCTTGTCACCTGACCATGAGAGGATTGAATCATCATCTATAAGAAGCGCTCCCAATACCAATAGAGTATGTCCGTTCAAGATCTGTATAAGTTCTCCTTCGGAACTCCATAATTTGAGGGTCTTATCACTTGACCAAGAAAGGATACTTCCATCATGGCGGACCAGCGCGCCATTTATTGATTTAGTATGCCCTTCCAGCACCTTAAGCGCCTCACCCTCAGCGCTCCAGAGTCGCAAGGTGTCATCATATGACCACGAGAGAATGTTTCCGTCCTGGCGTACCAGCGCACCATTTATTGATTCAGTATGCCCTTCCAGCACCTTAAGCGCCTCACCCTCAGCGCTCCAGAGGCGCAAGGTCTCATCATATGACCACGAGAGAATGCTCCCGTCCTGGCGTACCAGCGCGCCATTTATTGATTTAGTATGCCCTTCCAGTATCTTGAGAAGCTCGCCCTCAGCGCTCCAGAGACGCAAGGTGCTGTCATCGGCCCATGAGAGGATGCTTCCATCCTGACGTACCAATGCGCCATTTACTACGTCCGTATGCCCTTCCATCACCTTGAGTATTTCACCTTCGAAACTCCAGAGCCGAAGGGTCGTATCGTCCGACCACGAAAGGATAGAGCCATCAAAACAAAGCAACGCGCCATTTACTACGTCCGTATGCCCTTCTAGTTTTTTTAATAGAATACCCTCGAAACTCCAATGCTCTATACTAGAGCTATAATATACCCAAGAGAAGAACGAATCATCGGAACAAAGTATCGCTTCACGTACAGAATCTCTATGCACTTCTAAGACTTTGAGAGGTTCACCATCGGCGCTCCAAAGGCGCAAAGTGCCGTCTCCTGACCATGAGAGAATCGAACCATCATGTCTAAGAAGAGCTCCATTTAGAAAACTGGTATGACCTTTCATTTTTTTCAAAAAGCCACCAGCGGTATTCCATAGTAGAAGAGATCCATCAGCTGATTCTGAGAGGATCGAACCATCAGGGCGAAGTAATGCTCTGTATACTTCTCCCGTATGTCCCTCCATCACCGCGACGCAAGGATCAATACCTGCCTTATCCACGCGCTGTTTACGTCGAATCCACTGCCAGTCACACTTTCCCTCCGCCAGCCACTGTTCCGCTCCTATGGTCACCGGGCTGTCGTCCGCATGTTCCACAGCCAAATGCAGGAGTATTTTATAACTCGGCCACTCGTCGTTTCCGCGGCGCAGGATGTGGGCGCGTTCGCGGAAGAAAGCTTCCCAGAGGCGCATGGTCCTGTCATCCTTGGGAACCAGAAGACGCAGCAGTTTCCAGTCCTGAAGTGCGGCTTCGGTCTCGCTCTGGTGCGGAGTTTTGCGCAGGCGTTCCATCCAGAACGGGAAGCTCCCGGCCAGGGTAAGGGCTTCGGCGGTCTTGTTCTCGTCGATCAGATGGGTAATAGCCCAGCGGTAGAGGTATGATGACAGTTCATGGTCATGGGACTTGATAGAAAGATCACAGACCTGGTGCCGCAGCAGGGTACATTCATCCCGCGTGCGTTCGCTGGCAAGGATGTGCTGGCGCAGGCTGTGGTGGTACAGATTGAAACCGACAGTACCGTCGGGAGTTTCAATCCGGCGCAGCATGGAGCCGATGGCCCGCAGGCCTTTTTCCATGGTGTCCCGCCATGACGGGGTATCCTCGATCAGCCCGGATTCGATAAAGAAGCGGACCAGTTCACCCGCGGTTAAGGCCTGTTTTGCTACGGCAAGGAGGCAGACCAGGGGCGTCAGGATCTTCTGCAGCGTGCCGATGCTGCATCGGCGCAGGAGTTCTTCATGGTAAGCGGCCAGGGTCGGAGGCAGTTTTTCTCCGGTATCGAAACTGCGGTACTTATTGTTCAGGATGTCTTCGATGACGTATCTGACATAGAGGGGCAAACCATCAGCAGCCAAGGTGACTTTAGTGACAAAGGGATTGATCACCTGTTCGCCTTGTTCCTGGTCCTTCTTTACCAGCTGTTTTCTAAGAGGACCAATCCTTTGCAGGATCATGGCTCGGATGTCGTTCTCCTGCATGGGTGGAAGGCCGTCAGGAAACACAACTACCGTAGTATCCGGGGTAAATATTTGTTCCAGCCCCCGTTCACTACGGCTGCTGCAGACCCAGGTCAAGAGTTCGTTTTCAAGCCCAAAAACTATGTCTCGGACAAACTGAGGGTCTTTCTCGGCTAGTTCGTCTAAACCATCAAGGACAAAGACCACCGGCTTGCCGGAAAGCCGGCTTACTAAGAGCTTCAATGCCTCTTCAGGTTTGCGTTCCTTGGGTGACATCTTGTCTCCGGAAGAACTATCTTCCTCATCGGATTGTCCTGTTTCAGGAAAAGCCTGGCGGAGGCGCTCAAAAGCAAACTGGACAAAGGAACTGCGGATGCAACGTTGGTCACTGGACTTGAAACGGTAGGGAAGGATGACTGCCTCGGACTGCTTTTCCCATAGCCGGGCAGTGAAGGCTGATATGAAAAACGATTTGCCTATGCCTGCCGGACCGCTGACCCAAAATACCGGTAATTTTCGTTCTGCCAGTACCGATTCCAGGTGTTCCAGCTCTCTTTCGCGCCCGACATGCTGATCCGCTTCCTTGAGCATGTCCTTCTCGAAGCCGGCAATCTGGAAAGACGTAACAACGCTTTCATTCTTTGTGGAGTGCTTGAGTTTAAAAATATCCAGAAAGCTGTCCAGCTTGCCTTGGGTGGAGAGGCTCAAGGATACTTCATCGCTTCCGACCGGCAGGTACTCCAGGGAAATTTCTCCACGGCGGGTGTATATCTGGGCAGCTTCACCAGTTACGGAAAATTCTGGGTCAACGGCCAAAGGTTTACCGAATGCCGCCAAAGGCTCAAGGCTCAAGGTTCCGAGGCTATTGGACCAGTACAATCCATCCTTCGTGTCGCCAGTTGAAGAATTGCCCCACGGAACTTTTTCCCCGGTTCCTTTAAGAATCCAAGCATGGCCATCCTGAATTGCCACCAAATCGTACCCAGCAAAAAAGGCTAGTTTTTCTATTAGTTCGCGTATTCGTGGTACCCAGGTTTTAAGAAGTTTTTCCGCAGTTTTTACGGTGATTCCGCCTCCATGGGCTAAGAGATTGCGCAACTTGGCAAGAGAACTTTCTTCCGTGGCTCCGGCTTTCACCACACCGTCTAGAAGGGGAACAATCATCTCCGTAAAAAGGATGCGCAGTTCTGGGCAAAACTCGCTCTCCAGCTTGACTTTGAACAAGGCTTCAGCCATGCCCCGCCATTTTCCCATGGTAGGAGCTTCAATACGACCAGCCAATTCTCTAGCTACCGCTTCGTCTAAACGTCCCGCCTTTAGGAGTTCACTGCTTTTTATAGTAACAATCAAGCGTAAAAGCAGTTCAGTCAAATCGCAGATACTCCAGAGCCGGGCAGTAGGATGAGTCTCGTTCTGGAAATCCCGGACAGCATAAGCTATAAACGCTGGTAAACCTGCTCCGGTCGCTTGATCTGCAATCTTGGCCAGTACACCACCACACCTCCGGGAGCAGAATAATTCGTTCTCTTCAGCTTCAGTATCTTTCCATTCTTTCCCACAAACATTACAAATGTACATAATCATTCTCCAATCAATTTTTGATTACAACTGTTACAGTTTACAAATAGTGCTTTCTGTTTTTGATTGCTTGTAATATTCCGTATGCAATACCAACGGCGACCACAACTCCCAGAAAAACTCTATCAAGGACAATACCTACTTCTTTGGTAACTTGCAGTACATTCTTCATTGAGTTTGAAAAGCCCAGGATACCGGATAGTATTGATGCAAAGAAAAGAAACTTAAGTATGAGATTCGTTTGTTTTGATTGAGTTTCCACGGCGCTTTTCGCGATGCTTTCCAGTCTGTTTTTCAAATAAGCAGCCTCTTCGTCTATTTCCATGCCGGTAAGGAAATTTGCATATACGGCATTGGGGAGGTAGTTCAGCGAAACATGCCGGAAATGGTACTTGTTCCAGACATTGTTAAAAATAGTCTTAATCTGTACCTGAGCAGGATGAGCGATACTATATCGATCGATTCTGGCGTTTGTCTTATACAGGAAGTGCTTCAGGAAAAGCGAATGCCTATAAAGTGGAAAAAATAGTTGCTCAGTATTATCAAATGGATTACCTATGCTATTTCCTACCGGTGAATTGAACAGGAAGGTTGTAGTATCCAGGATAGAGAGTAGTTTCCAGTTGCCAAACATTGCAAAGGAGTTTTTCTTGAGCTGATCCTCTTTAAATTCCAAAGAGGGCTCGTTCTGAGGAGACTGAGTAGAGATTGGCAGTAAATTTGATAAACGGTAGAGTACATCATCATTCTCTGTCCTACCACTCTGGCTGCTGACGTACTCAACGGCAGTATATACCTTAAGTTTATTAAACCGTGATCGATCCGTCTTCCATAAGACAGATAGTGAATCAGTTCTTAATATTTCTCTTGAAATCCATTCGCTTAGCAATATTGATTTTGAGCTGATATCGGTTCCTAGCAGGATATGAGTCGAGACATTTCTAAGTTTAGAAACATACGAAGAAATATCATCCAGGCTTAGAAGACTGAGCGCTCCAGTGAGCAATTCAATCTTGAAAGAATAAAAAGCAAGGCCAGATGGATAAAAAGACAGCTCAATCCATTTGACTTCAACCATATACCTCGAAGTCCCTTCAGTTAACGAAAACGCAGGGGGTATGCAGGCCGGGCGCATTCGTAATTTCAGAGGTTTCCCAAAATGCTTTAGGTAGCCTTTTATGTCTACTGCACCAGGTTTGTTTTTTTTGTCAAACTTTTTTGATTCTGGAAAACTTATGCTTCTGAAGTTGTCATAATAATATGTTTTAATGAAATCGTGGAGCGAAGCCCTGTTATCTGACGGATCTTCAAAAAGGGGTGTAGCAAATATTTCTGCTAAAGTAGATAAAACATATTTATTTTGGAGTTTCTTTTCAAAATAATCAAGTTGGCCGGTAAGAATCGAATAATTACGCGATATTTCTGGCAATTTATCCATAAAAAACCTCATTAGCGAAAACAAGAATAATTCTAAATTTGCCATTAGTTACTATCTATATTCTAAAATAATTTTTATTTTTGTAAAGTACTTACTAAGGTATCTGTCAAAAACCCATAGGAGCAGGAATGATTTCTTGTAAATTTGTCAAAATGGGCTAAATAAAAGTTAATTACTTACTCAAAGTTGAAAAAAAAGTACGAATTAATTGATTTTGTTGAAAAATTTGATGCTATATGAGCTCTTAATACTCCCGCTGGCGAAAACATTGATTACTGAGCCAGTGAGAATTGAGTAGGCACGATTTGACAAAATCAGCAAAAAATTTGACAAATTATTTTTCAACTTTAATATTATGGATAACATCTAATTTTCTAAGGAGTGGTATATGGCAACAAAGAAGTACATGGGACGTCTAAATTTGAAGACACCAGGAGCCCCGGTTGAGGTTAGGGTAGAAGCCCGGGATCCTAATGAAGCCAAGCGATTGATAGAGGCTCAGTATGCTGGCCAGATTAAATCATGGTTTAATGGTGTGATAGAAGTAAAATAAGGTTGTCAGCTTGATTTACAATTCCTAGCAGTTAACGCTTATTGTCTTTGCAAAGGCTATTGCAAGACTATTTTTGTGTTGCAATAGCCATAAATAGCTTAATACTCAGTATTTTTACATGTTTACGATGGTTTTAGAGTTTTTTCTAGTTTTAGAAAGCGAGTTAAATAATGGCTGAAACAATAATTCCACCCGAAACGCTTCGCTTTAGCCTTTGGGGCTTTCTTTATATTGAAGCGAGCGTCTTGGAAGCAAAAACCCTAAAGAAGCATGGAAACCAGGAAATACAGCCTTCCCAATGGAGAGCACTCCTAAATCAATTAAAATTATACCGGGAATTTATCATAAAAAACTTCAAAATTGATTGCCCCGAGGATGTATGGGGAGACTTTGAGACTAGGGATGCGAATAATTGGGAAAAGACCTCTCTTTACTTCCGTTCTCAAGCAGCGGAATGTGCTGCTGCCGTCCAAAACAGCGACGACACAAAAAAAATGTTGCTGGATTGGTACAGTGATAAAAAAGAACAGAATCCTGTAGTAATAGACGGGTTAAACTATCTGGCTAGCCTGTTTGGCAACAAATTGTGGTCAGTAGATTTGGATAATGAGCATATTAATAAAAAAAGCCAGGCGAAAAAAAAAGCCGGGTGGAGGACAATTCAGCTGATTTGTTGGATATCAGCCGTTCTCGTCGTTGGTCTTACAGTATGGGGTTTTTTAACCTTTAATAACCTTCGGGATCATAGTCTTATTCGCGACCATAGCCAGTTTATCAGCCAGTCGCCCCTGTTTGCTTTTAAGGAAATTTCCTTTGACAAGTTCATCATTTGGGGAAAACCTGATGGTGTTGACAAGCATTTTGATCGTCTGAACGTATTTTTTGTTAAGGGAACAGCTGTTTTTTCCTTTAATTTGGAAAACCTTCAAATAGTTACTGAAAAAACTGATAAGGTTGCCCGCAAGCTTACTTTGAAAATTGCCCGTAGCGACATGTTGGTTGTCGATGTAAATATTCCGCAAGATTCTATATACGAAGTGTATACTCTGCCATCTGAACCCATCAGTTCTACCGAGGCAGGTTCCATAGCCGCAATAGCAGGTGGGGCGGCCTCAATAGTAGGGGGCTTGACTGGTTCGGCTGTCGGAGGAGTCGCGGGGTCATTGTTTGGTCCAGTAGGAAAATTAATAGGAAGCTTTACAGGTGCCACTGCAGGTGGAGGCGCGGCCTATGTGGCAACAAGCCAGTTTGTCATGAAAACGTTGTCAGGTGTAGAATTGGATGGAAATTCATTTGGTGACCAGGCTATTCAAATTTCTGTTGCAAAACGCCTGATAGCTTTAGAACTTCTTGGTTCGTCCAGTGTATTTTCAAAGGTTGACTGGGAAGATCGTATCAATAAACTATATGAGGAAAATTTCATCGCTCAGATAACGGAACTCTTTAAGAGTCTTGGGTGGCGAACAGTTCAATTCGAGTTTATATGAGGTGCTCAATTGCGTAATAAACCTGCCAATATTATGAAGATCGTTGCCGGGCTGGTTTTTATCGGCAGCTTTTCTTGTTTTGTCTTATATTTTTTTGTATTCATTAATCCTGACCAGCGCGCTACCCTGTTTCAGGATATGAAGTCAAAAATTCCTCTACTCAATAATTTTGTCGTCAAGACATACCAGACCCCCTTGGCCATTACTGGTGACACCTCGCTGAGACAATTGCGGACAGCATCCTTAGTCTCCGATTATCTGGTAATCGCCAAGGATTCAGAGAATCATATTTATATGGCTTTGTATCCTTTTGAGGCTACTGCTGGTTTTGATTTAAAAAAGAAAGCAATTAAAAGTTTATATAATAAAGACAGTGATGGCACTGTAAAAAGCGTTGAAATTGACTTTCCTGAGGCTGAGATTTTCAGCATTGATGCTGGTGCCATGTCTTCTTTTCAAATCATTCGAAACCAGATTACGAATGCATCTACTGAGACCTATCTGAAGCCAATTCTTATTGCGCTAGAAAAGCAGGCACAAGATGCGGCCAATCGTTCTAACCTGCTTGAAAAAGCTAGAATAAAAGCGGACGAGTGGGTTAAAAGTCTCTACAAACCTCTTAATATTGCTGTAAATACAAGTTTTTCTGAAGCTTCAAAATATGCAACTGATACTGTCGAGTTTAAAAGAATGCCTATTCAGATAACGTGTACCCCGGATATAGCCCAATTAATCCAGATTGACCTTCCTGGGCAGCCGTTTTTTGGAAAGCTTGATTTACCGGAAGCTGAAAATTCATCCTGGACGGTAATTCCGGATGCTAGACTTTCCGGAAAAGAATTATTTGAAACTGCTGCGATGGGACTAACTGATAAAATAATTACTTACCGCATTTTTGACCCGGAACGACCACGAGATGGCAATACAATTATACGGAATTATGGCAATGGAGGATTGGATATTTTCCGTTCCGTAGGGGGAAATATAACCATATTTGATTATTGGAATAGGAATAAGGATATGGCTTCAACTGAGGCTGGTACGGCGATTTATGCGGTAATGAATATGGAAGCAGCGCCTACTAGGACATATGATAGTAATATATTTATCGCAGGGGTACGAGTTGTTAACCGTGTTTACGACTTGATCGAAAAAGACAAGTTCCAGTCCGCGACAGCGCTTGCTCCCCAGCTTCGGACCAGTGGATTGGACCAGTATGCTTCAGTCCTGGAACAGTTGAACAGGGTACTGAAAGGACTGGCGCCGCAAGAGAATACTGTAAATCAGGACCTTAGTACCCTTTTAAAAGCTTATCTTAGTATACAGAAAAAAGACAAAACCATAGCGGGAATTCAAGAGGAGTTAATCACGCTTGTGCAAGGTATTAATAATAATGAACACGCCATTCCACTAAAATCATATCTTTTAGCAAAGATGCCTAACGAGTTGCTTCAGGAAGAACAGACAGCTTATCTTTATGATATTATTTCAAGTGGTCAAATATTTAAGGAAATTTGGCTGAATACCGCTGCCAGCGAAAAACGGCAAATGGCTATTGCTTACAGCATTGCAAAAGAAGCAGGTGAAACAAGTTTTTGGTATGCAAAAGATGGTGAAGAATATTTTAAATGCGTCAATCCAACAGACCGCGTCTCATTGAACAGCAGTTTTCTTTGGGATTATGGTTGGGTACAAAGAGTAAAATCAGATACTGCCAGTCGTAGTGAAAACGTGTTCCGCGAAGCTTTGCGTCGTGCCGATTCGGGTTTTGATGAAAAAATGGAAACAGCAGCAGCATTCATGATCGCCGATACGGGTTTGTTTAGTCTTCAAAGGGTAGACACCGTACTTCTCATGAATAATGGCATTTGGTATTACAATATGAAAGTCGGTGCAACGGAATATTATCCTCCAGTGTTTTATCCAATCACCCTAGCTATAGAAGATCCCAGGCTTGAGTTTAATAATCGCCAACCCATGTTAAAAGGCTTTCTTTCACAAGTAAGTGGGATACTGCTGAATTCCGAAGACACTCATTCCAAAGCAAATGAATGGGTAACAAATAGCCTAAAAGCTTATCTATTGAATTTCTTCTATTTGGGCAGCCTCTAGAACGGAGCTTCCTTGAAGGCTATGCCGGTTAGTCTATAGTGTAAGCGTGCGGCTTGGCTTTGTATGCTTTCTTCTGGAACTGCCTTCAATGTGGCTGACTTGCCTGGCTCAATAGTCTGCGCCTCTTCTGTCTTGAACTCTATAGCCGAGCCAGTGCCTTCACTTTCCGTTTCAATTATCTGGTAGCTGATTATAATATTCGTCAATATCCTTTTAGAAATATTTTCAACCACGATGCTTGAACTACCCTGCCTGCTAAAACTTGTGGCAACTATTTGTATACTCTCCATTTCTTTTGAATAATCTGTAACCATATCGCTGAAAATAAAATTATAAACTAGAAATCCTACAAGAACTATAAGTGCCAAAAATAATATAGTCTTCACGATTACCTCGTTACTTTCTTCTGTATCGTCTTTTCGATTTGCGCACTAACCGTTCCGACCGGTAAGGCTACAGATCGCAATGTTCTGGATTCATCCGGTTTAAGCTGTTCGAATTCGACATCAATGCTGATTGCTTTTTGCTGGCTAGACATTTTTATGCCTGTTTTGTTGAACAAGTGAAACCTGAAACCGATTAGATCGTAGTAATTATCAGTGTCATTTTTTATTGTAACCACGATTTGATTGTTGATGATATCATAACTATACATTGGATCGGGTGTTACAATGGTTGCTACATACATACTTTGATGCATGAATGTTCCCAGAATAAACGACGGAAGAAATACCAAGATGCATACGACTGCCAAAATTGCAACAATTACGGTCAGACACCCTTTGCCAAGTTTGTCCATACTATTTCTTTACCGGCATTACGAGTATTCTTTCGGCAAGATCATTCAATACCGACTTGGGGCGTTCCTGCCCCTGCGGTACAAAATAGACAACGAAGATACGTTTGCCCGATGCTTTTAATTTTGTCTGATTTTCCGGGGATATTGTGGATTCACCATCGGTAAATAATAGTCCGGCGCCAACTGTCGAATCTGCGAGTAGATCGGCGATGACCACATCAAAGTCGGTACCGCCGCCAACTCTGAATCGGCCGGCGCAATAATTGTCTACGCTGATTTCCTTAACTGCCGTATCGAAAAGGCGTACAGACAGCGGTACATCATACACTGATTGAATAAAGCCATGAACCAGCCCAAAATAAGAGGCCATGCTGCCAGAAATATCCACGTAGAAACAAAGTTTCAGCCGAACCGGTTTTTCTTCTACACGGATGTTGCTGTACATACCCAAAAGTTTACTGATTCCAATATTCATCCAAATGAGGCCCAATCGTGAAGGATTTAATGGATAGACGTCAGTACTTACCCGGCGTATTGTCTCGAGCAGTGCTTCCTTGGAGTTACAAACTATTTTGTCCACTTCTAGATTTCTGATAAAGTCTTTGATGATATTGCCATTAAACTGAAAGCGGGTATTCAGAAAGGTATTCATCATTGCACCTGAGTCGGAGTTGCAAGGCAGTCTGCCTCCAAGATCTTTGAGCACCGCGTCCAGGACTGTCTGTAATGAGCCTGACATGCCATCAGGAAAGCTGCTCGTATCTTCCTCGCTATCGCTGCTTGCGAAGGGCAGCGTCAGCACTATGGTAATGACCAATTCCCAGTCAATCTCTTTTTTTACCTCAAGGAGACGATAGTATAGAGATGATGGATTAAGTACAGAAAAATTGTCTCGTGTATCTTTGTCCCAGATATAGTGCCAGAGTAAAGCCAGATTGGCTGTTAGACCTTCAGGTTTGGCGCTGCAGTCTGCTAATGCAATAATTGTTTTTTTTGCTTCCGCACTGTAAACCTGTATTGACAGTTTCTCAATCTTCTCTGGATACGCCTCATAGAGAAGGCGGTTTATGCATACGTCTTCAACTATGTTCAAGAGTTGATGATCTTTGAACCGCTCATGAAAACCATGATAGGTTGCCCGGTGCAGAAACTCGTGCCTCAGTACCATTTCAATTGAACTGATGTCCATGGCTGCGATGATTGGGCCTACACAGATAGATTCCCTCACTGAATCCTCATCGTATGACCAATATGCTGTTCCGGCATCTGAATCGTAGCGAACGATATTTATGGCATCCATGAAGCTGACTCCAAGTCTGGTTAAAGCCTGGTGAATTTTTCCTTCTGCCACCGCATTGTCGAACATAGTCTACTCAAGCTTCAGGTTTGAGAAGAACTCGAGAACCAACTCCCTGACAGGATCAACATCCTCTTCATAAATGTCTATAAGAAAAGCCTTGAGCTTCAGGGCATCAACACTTTTTGCACTGATAAGACCTCCCTGTTCCACCAGGCGTTTAAAGATTTCTGCCTGCTGCCAGGCATTTGCGTTTTTGCCGTTTGGTTTGAGGTTAAGTTTATTAAGTATAGGAATGAATGTACTGATGGCCGAATTCAGGGTTAGAATAAGATTGCCATCTACTTGCCGCAGGATATCTCCCTGGTAACCTAGAATTTCCAGTTCGTTGCGCAAGTGAACCAGTTTTTCCTTTTCTCCTGCTTTGGAAGCACCCTGCAGCATGGTGCCAAGGAACTTTTCTAGTTCATCAGCTTTTAGGTGTGTTTTAATCTTATCCCGATTGTCCTGCAAATATGACAATCTGTCTTCGAAGCTCCTCAGGGCGGACATAGCATAGCGCAGCTGTTCTGCCTCGGATATTGTGCCCTCGGATAGCAAGGCCTTTGCTGATTGATGCAGTTGCTGCAAGTAACCATCATTGAGCTTCAGCTTGGAGCCCAATACATACTTGATGCATTCCGCTGCCGCTGCCTGCAGCGGTTCGGTTTCTCCGGCAACAACATAATACGCAGCCACTGCCATGATCGATTCCGGAAAATTGCGCGCATAGGTACGCGGACTTATATAGGTTTTTTCATCATCTTTTTTTAGTACTTCTGCTTTGAGCAGTTCAGCTACGAGTTGGGCGCAATAGCGATTTACTTTCTCCAACCCCTTATCCTGAATAAGTGCTGCATGGGCCTTCTGGATTTCCGAAAAAATTCGTGCAAGAGTTTCCGGTTCTATTTCAGGCTTGGGTGCCATGGAAAGTTTTAATATTTTTTCAAGCTCTACAGTATCCATTTCGTTCTGCAGGTCGGGAATCGGTATTACTGCATGAAAGCGATCCAGCAAAGCTTCGTCGAGCTTAAAGGCGGCGGCATAACTCTCGGGGTTGGCCGTAGCTATCAGACAGCGATAAGAAAGGGGCAGACCGAAACAAGTGCGCTCCTCCATTATTTCAAGCCACAGGTTCTGATTTTCACGGGAAGCCCGGGTTATTTCATCTACCACTATGGTGCTTTTGCCCCAGATGGCGCGTTGATGCGGAATAAAGCTCAAGTGACCTTCCTGCATTGCCTGTGCATTTGGAATCCCTGCAATGGAAATAAGGTCGTCCTTGGTTGCATCATAAAAGACATAGCTTTTTTCACCATAACCCTGAGACAGTATTTTAGCCAGGCGGGACTTGCCAGCGCCGTGGCGGCCGATTAGGAGGAAATTCTTGTTCATGGCCATGAGTCCAACTATGATTGGTTCTAAATGCGTGTAGCCGTAATTGATGGAATCAATAATATTCATATGCATTTTACAGGTTCTCCTTGGCAGTACCTGCCAGTTTTTAGACTTTATCTACGGTACAGAACGTATAACTGCCTTTTTCCAGTAGCCAGTTCAAAACTTCACTGCTTTCGGTTTCCTGAACCCGGAGTACCACCCGCTCGGTAGACTCTTCGACAAAATCTACTGCCAGGTGCAATAGCAAGTCCTGGATTTCTTTGTTTGTCAGTCCCGGACCAGGGGGCAACGCGGATTTTTTTTTGTCTGTTGATACATTGATTTCCTGCATGACAAACTTAACTGACAGGTAGTCTTTGTAGAGGTCTGGTTGTTGAACTTCACTTCGTATCAGTTCCATATTTTCCTTGAGCATTTCATCTTCATCATTCTCAGTGCGAGTAAAGCAGTAAATATTTTTATCTGGATAGATAATTTTTAACAAAGCAGGACCTGCCTGACCTGCGGCTGCCCGTACGTCACGGTCTTCATCCTTAAGCAATCTCTGCCAAATTTTTCTAAAACTGATTGAGGGGTGGCTGCCGATATAGCGGATGAATACCCTGCGAATAGTCCAGCTAGCATTTTCTAGAGATCCTTCTATATAACTTGTCAAATCTTCTACTGTATTTCTTACTGCAATTTGTTCAAAAATATACTGTCTCTGTTCTTCGTTGTCCACATTTTCAAATGCCTCCATAAGAAATATTACTATTTCTTCGTTTTTAAGTGTGCTTTCATGTAGGCTGGCAAGAAAGGGATTTACTAAATTATTATTGTAGTTATATAAATGAAACAGATCTGCTATCATATTCTGGGAAAGTTCAGTTCTGGTAGCTGCCAGAGCAATTGAAAGTGATTCGTCTAGATTTTCCTGCATTGATTTAATAAGGCTTTCTTTGAGATCGTCCTCCATTTCCAAAAATCTAAAAAGCTGCAATGCTTTCGTCGGGTCAGCCTTGATCAAGGGCAAGCTAGCATGTAACATTGGATCTTTATAGCTATCGCTCAAACCATCTATAAAAAGCAATGGATATAGGCTTTCAAATTCCGCTGAGCTCAAGGAAATATCTTCTGTAAACTCATGATGAAATTTTGCCTTGCTAGTTGCAAGCAATGAGTTTAAGTCTATTTTTCTACAATGTGCTATCATTAGCAAGGTTTCGGCTTTGGAAAAATCAAGCTCCGAGATGAATTTTTCTTGCAGGTAGAATCCAACGCGATCGTCTGAGTGAAGCATTGCAAGCATAATGGAATTGAATGAATAGAGATCCATGGAATCCTTTTGTTTTACAAAAAAAGCTTCCATGCAATCATCGTAACTATCGGATTTGAATAAATACCTAAAAACAAACCATGCATGTTGTTTTGATAATGCAGTCAGTTCTCTTGAATTTTTTAGTTTAGTTAGTCTATGGTCAAAAACCAAAGGCTGTAATCGATCTATCGGATTCTTGTCTGCTATGATAGCTCGGACAATAGGTTGCAACCCGTAATTTCGTTGTTTGTAGTCCTGCAAAAAAACAGATTCTTTGAGATTGGACGCTTCTTTTCTGTTCATGATGTCAACAAATTCCATGGTAAACTTGACATCATTATCGTCTTCATCTTCGATGAGTTTTGTCCAATTACGTTTTGATTTGTAGTCTATCATCCCAAGCCAGGCTCCACAACGAAATGCAAAGGAATCATGCCCAATGTACTTTGAGGTATCGATTCCAAAGCGCCCCAACAGAGCCAGCATAGCAACAACAACGGGAGCAACATTTGCCATTCATCGGGTGCTTCAAGTGCGGTACATAGAAGGCTAAACACCCGGTTGTCTTGTTCAAGATCCAGGAATGGTTCTATTACTTCCCGACTCCCAAGAGTCTTTATCCATTGTAGTTTGAAAGGTAGATAGTAGCCCTCGTCTTCAGTATCACTGACAATGAAATCCAACCATCCACTGGTATCAATACCCTTTTTGTGTATCGTCGCCAGAAAGATCAGACATCTTCGCTTGGCCTGATCATTGGTTAAAGTTTGAATGATGGCCCAGCCCTGTTTGTACGTTTTATCATGGCGCATCAATTGTCCAATATGCAATAATTTTAAGCTTTCATTCTCAGGGTGTTTAATACTGGCCTGTTCATGCAGTTCTAACAAGTCTTGTTCAGGGATAGTGCTAATTGTCAGAGCTTTCAAAAGTCTGACAAGATCAATCAGGTCATCTTCTAAATTATAGCGGTCTTCTTTAAATACTGTAATTAGTATCGGAATGGCCTCTTGCATCTTTAGAAGTAAGGCCAGGCTAATAGCCATCCGTAGTAAGGGGGTCTTGTTTTCTATCACAAGCAGTGCACAGATTACTGGCTTTAGTCGATCCAGCTCAATAAGGGCACTTAAATTACCGAGCGTTGTAAGATTTGGGAAATAATAGCCTGCCCTGGCTAATAAGACGCTTAAACCCTCTTCATTATTAAAGTACTGCATAAGTGGCAGGTTAATTTCCTGGTGCCAGTCAATATAGGTTTCCATAACTTCTTTTAAGAGGGTTGTTTTCATTGTTGACTCCTATTTAACAAACAAACATTCTGTCTCGAGGTATTGTCATTTCTAAAGTTTAAACTGCTAAAATCAAGGAGCGACCAAACCATTGACTGCGTCAGATACTGTTCCTGCTGGCAAAGGTACACCTGTTAGCGCTTCCCACAGAGCACTACCTATAGAATCAACGACCTGATCACCTAGACTCAAGGCTTCATATCTAAGGAATGCATCTATATTTTCAGCAAATCTTTGTTCTGTTGGATTATCAAAATCTATGTGCGAACTATCTACTCTAAAATTAAAATTTCCTATTCTCTTAATTATAATATTACCACATACAATATAATGATTGATACCTATTAGTTTGCCACCCATTCCTGTCAGGTAATCAATCTTTATCATTTCTTCGGTATCGTCTACTGTATATTTAATATCTAATACTTTCGACATTGAATGTTCTTTAATTGCAACGTTGTTGATTTGATCTTCAATATAATTTTCTAATTTAACTTGATACTCTTGCATGCCTATAAGAGTTGAGTGCTGTATCTTTTTCTCACAAGAGAAAAATAATAAACTCATGCTGCATAGTAAAAAGATATAAATATTCCTTAATACTTTCATTTTTTTAACCTCCAAAGTCTACGTTAAACACTTATAGAACATCATTAACTATCATAAAATCGCTTATATAACAACCAACTAAAATATCTATTATAACTACTGCAAAGGATGCAGGCATCGTCATTTAATGCCAAAAAAGTAAACAAGGTAACCATGCTCGCAGTTGCTATACTAATAAAACAAGCTGTTGCTACCATAATAGAATAGGCTATTTTCTATTTCTATACAATATTTCTCCTTCAAAATTCTAAATAATATTATGCTACGGTTTAAATATATTGTCAACTAAAAGCAAAAGATTAGGGATTTCAGACAGAAATAGGCATAATAATTTCTGCGGTAGGTTGTAAAAAATAAAAAATTTAGACGTGACAGAGCATATTATAAACAGCCGTATACGGAACCGTACGTACGGTGGTGTGAGAGGACGGGGGCCGCAAGGCCCCCTCCTACTCGATAATTCAATTTCAACCCTACAGCGTAAATAAAAGTTCCTCGTAGGTCGGCATCGGCCAGGCTCTTTTCTCGACCAGTTTTTCAGCAAGGTCTACCTGGGTTCTAAGGGCTGCCATGCGCACGACTACCTTTTCACGGTACGCCCTGGCTTGAAGGAGTGCATCCTCGACTTCCTGAGCTTCCGTCAAAACGCGTTCCAGTTTGTCGGTTTCATCGTAGATTCCGGCTCCTAGCTCCGCCAGGTGTTTTGCGCGTTTTTCTATGGCCGCGCTGCTGGCTCCTATTGAAGCAAGAGAAGCGGAGTCCCGCGCCAGATCAGCTGCGTGTGCGCTGACGGCCGGGAATATGGAGCGCTTTGACATGTCTATCATCACTCCGGCTTCAATATTGATCTGCTTGGAGTATTTTTCCAGATAGATGTGGTAGCGGCTCTCCATTTCAGCCTTGCTCAT
>JFJP01040010.1_pt1 | contig 19212 bp, 13 predicted proteins | sample 431651 | NCBI WGS metagenome assembly JFJP01 (sample SAMN02602958, study PRJNA72255) | Microbial mat metagenome, whole genome shotgun sequencing project. | biome: fresh water; feature: sink hole; material: water; isolation source: purple microbial (photo- and chemosynthetic) mats found in...
GGATCGACAACCATGTACGCCCTGAAAAGCCGAATTAAAGATGAAGAAGGGGTTGAAGGCGTATAACGACAGGTCTTTTTGCTGTGTGCCCGCAGAGGGGATGGCGGCAACCCTACCTGTATATGAATACGGTGTGTTGTTTCAGGTAGGGTTGATTGTCGCCGACCTGAATGCTCTGCCAAAGCAACACACTTCTCTTGACGCGTTGAGGTTCCCGACCCTCCGAAAAGGAGATTCTTGGGGCTCTAAAACAAGAAATAATTTTTTCTGGCAGCAAAAAAGGTCTGGATATGACGAGAAGAACCGTTCATCAATGGCGAGATTGGCTCCTGGAATACCTTGGTGACGGTAAATATGAGCTGATCCAGAAGGACACTCTCGGGGTTGTTCATACCCTTACCGCCGATAACGCCATGGATGCGGAAAACGCCTGCCAGCAGGTCATCAGAACCTTAGGTGTTCAACCCCGTCAAAGGGACGCTGAAAAGAGCGGTTGATGGTGTTCGTTTCTTATGCAGCTGCAATCTTTTCGGACCCGCCGATTATTTTTGCTGCCGTACAGTTTCGTCCCCGATGTTTGGCCTCGTAGAGGGCGGCATCGGCGAGGTGGAAGAGAGCCGACGACGAGACTTCTGCCGATAAAGGCGGTTGTGCCTCCGCTACCCCCAGGCTGATGGTGATATGCGGTGCAATCTCCGACGTGTTGTGGGCAATACCGGCTTCCGCTATTGACCGGCGGATTTTTTCAGCAATATGGCTGGCCCCCTCGGCCGTGGTATCCGGCAGAATGACAACAAATTCCTCGCCACCGTAGCGAGCCACCAGATCACCGGGACGGAGAACCATTCGTTGAATAATTTCGGCGACTGTCCGTAAACAGGCGTCGCCGGCGATATGTCCATAAAAATCATTGTACTTTTTAAAGAAATCGATATCGCAGACAATGAGCGAAAGGGGTTGGCGGTTGCGAAGCATCTTTTTCCATTCGAGGTCGATGCAGGTGTCATAGGCACGGCGGTTGGCTACGCCGGTCAAAGCATCCCTGGTTGATAACTGGAACAACAGTTCATTGGCCCTGCGCAATAATTCTTTGGTCTCAAGGATCTTTTCATATTTACGGGCATTTTCGATGGGCAGTTCGCAGATGCCGGCAATATTTAAGGCCAGATTGAGATAGCGTTCGATATATTCAGGAAAGGCAATGTCTTCAACACCTATCACCCCCTTGGTTTCGCCGCCCTGGACGACACGGATGATAAAGCCATTATCGGATCGTCGATAACCGGTATCCTCATAAAAATTTTCCAACGTGTTTGCAATGGCCTGTCTTTCTGTATCATCGGCAGCTTCCTTCGGTCTGATCCAAAGCCTGTCCGATTCACCTTCGGAGAAACTGAGATAACAGAGTCTTTTCGGGGCAAACAAAAAAGTATAGATATCGAGCATTGCCTCAATCGCTTCTTTCTCGCTTTTCAAATGCACCAGGTTCGACAAGAGATCAATGGCCATGGCATATTCCGCTGACTGCTGTTGCAGAGAGCGGATTTTCTCGGCGGTTTCTTGCTCCTTTTCCGTTTGTCGGGCAAGGGAGGTCCTGACAAACATCAACTGCAATACGCTGGTGCCGGTAAAAACGGTTTCCCAAGGTTGTTCGATATATGCGGCAAACTCCTGCAACAGCTCAAGGCTCCTGGAGGCGACACCGGTATCAAGAAGGGTGATGCCGCTGGTTGTTTCGGCAAACATCTCCCTGGCGGTGTCTTTTGCAAGACCCATGTTTTCCATGTGCTTTGCCCATCCATTCAGCCAACCGGGGGTGGTCAGATAAGCGCCTTTTTGCAGGCGGTCGCTTACGATCAGTGGATCGGCAACGAGATGAAAACAGTGTTCCAGGTGGTGCAGTTCGATGCGGCAGCGGTCATTGCTTTGGGTCTTTAAGGCACAGAGACATCGCCCGCCAAAGACCTAGCGGCGGGCGACCGCAGCGGGCGGGAAAGGTGATGAGAACCGCCTGGGCGAGATTCTCGGCGGCGAGCGCCTGCAGCCCTTCCTGTCGGTAATGCTCGCAGAGGGCGAAGGCAATCCTAGCGGCCATGCTCCGCATCCTTTTGCAGAGGATAGGTGCCCCAGCGCCGTACTGCCTCGCCGATGGTATGCAGGGTTTCGTCGGCGACCTGCCAGGGAATCTCGCCATGGTTATCGGCGAGGATGAAGCCGCCACCTTCGGCGGCCGCGGTGAGAGCGTGACGAACCGCATCCTCGGTTTCCTTGATACTCCAACGACGCATTTCAATACCGTTGAGATTACCGAGAACGGTCAGTTTTCCGGCGCATGCGGCCTTGATCTCACTGAGATTTTCCTGGCAGCTGACACCAACGACGGCGGTACCTGTTTCTCCGATATCAGCCAGTATAGGCAGGGTTCGACCCGAGGCGAAATGGGTGGCGGTCGGTCCCTTAATGCGGCCGATGGTGCGTTTGGCGATTCGCCAGCCGGTTCGCAGGTATTCGTCCCGGGGGATAATGGTTGACGAAGATACCGGGTCAAAATAACAGATCGCCGTTGCCCCTGCCTCCAGCTGGGCATTGGCCCAGTTGACGCAAAAATCTTCGTTGAGCTGCATGAGTCGGTCAAAAAGTTTCGGCCTTTCCTGTATCAGATCAAGATACGGGCCAAAACCCATCTGCATGATCGGCAGGGAAAACGGTGAGATGGCGACGCCGATGATGGGACATTCATCGCCGACCTGCTTTTTCATCAGTTTTATCGCCGTAAGTACCTTGGTAAGACAAGGAAGAGTGTTAATGTCCGGGACCTTCAACCCAGTAATAACCTCTGGGTCCTGGATAAAGGGCCGATCGGTATTCGGGGGGCCGTCCTCGACATAGATGACCCCGCCGCCCCAGGCCTCCACCTCGATGCCTGCGTAAAAAAAACCGTAAAGGCAGTCGTGACCGTATTGAGCCCGCAGGCGGAGCTGCCCTTCGGCGACATGCTCGGCTTTGGAGAAATAGTCGCGGATGGAAAGGCCCAGCTCTTTCGCGCCGTGCATGGTGAGCAGGAGAAAGTAAGGCACCCTGTCCGCCTCCCGGTGACTTAAAGCAGTCAATACCCGCTGCATTGAGGTCATGCTTTCGTGTTTCATGGCAAATCCTCCGTCAATCTGCGTACTATCTCCGTCACCTCCGAGGCCGAACGCCCCATGGCATCGGCCTGCACATCCTGCCAGAGCCGTTCGTCGAAGATGAAAGGGGCACCGCCGACAATAATGCGTACCTGTAAATCTTCTTTTGCAAGGCCGGCGACGACTTCTCGAATGCGGAGGGCCGAATGCAGCATAAGGGTGGAGAGTAACAGCAAACGAATACCGTCTTTTTTCACCAAGGCAATAACTTCAGCAACTGTAACTCGACCGTAGTCTTTCAGCGCAAAACCGCCGGCACGCAGCACCGCTGTGACAATGCGCTTACCGAGGAGATGGTAATCTTCGAGAACGGCTATCGCCATGGGCGGCTGGTCTTTGCGTTGCGGGTTACCCGGCGGGAGAAGTCGATCGACGAGTTCTTCGCAGATTCGACCACTCATATACACCTGAGACAGCGCTATTGTTCCCCGCTCCCAGCTCTCGCCGATACGAGTGAGGGCGGGAACAACGACATGATCGACCAGTTCCATCGCCGTCAATTGTCCCGTCGTTTCCGTTATCAGCCTTGTGGCCGCCAAGCGATCAAGGGCTAACAGAGAATTTTCAAAACGCTCGGAAAGATCCGCCATACGTTTGCCTCGTCATCAATGCTTTCTTGAATTGTGCTGCGGAGCCTCGGCAGCGGAATTTATTCCGCTGTTGTCTCTTTTTTGCTCTCGGTTGCAACGCTTAAATTGTAACTTCATTCCCCTGGAAAGTCCAAAATTATTACTGCTTTTTTCAGAGAGCGGAATCCGGCGAGGTCTTTTGCGGGTATGGTTCAGGTAGCGATGCTATCGTCTTGAATGGGCGGGAAGCTTCAGCGCCCCAATGGCTGCCATGGCGGTCAGGCCGGCGGCAACGAGATAGGCGACGGTAAAACTCTCGGCTTCACCGCCGATAAAACCGGCGAGGGAAGGGCCGATTGTTTGCCCGAAGGCAAAAAATAAGGTGGCATTGGCAAAGGCGCGGGCGACGCGGTCCGGGCTGAAATGATCGCCGATGGCGGCGGTAACGATGGCCGGGGCGGCGAAAACGGCGAGACCGTAGAGGATGATGGAGGCGATCAGTGGTATTTGTCCAAGTTGCAGCCCTACGAGGAGGTATGACGCGGTCTGTATGGTAAATACCGCCGTCAAACCGTATCTGCGGCCGATTTTGTCGGAGAGGGTGCCAAAGGAAATGCCGGAGAAAAAGCTGAAAAAACCCACCCAGGACCAGTACAAACCGGCGGTTTTTTCGCTGAAGCCGTAGTCGTTGATCATCGTCGTAACGATGAAGGTGCCGTAGATCATAAAGGTGGCGCCGAAAATAAGATACAGGCTGCTGAGCAGGAGGAGAAAGCCGCGTCCCTCGGAGAGGCCCATTTCAGCCGGCTTGTTGCGCAGCAGAAAACCGGCTGAGACGGCGATGGCGAGGGAGATGAGGCCAAGAAGCAACCAACTCCTCCGCCATCCCTCGGTGCCGAAAAGCTGATGGCAGAGGGGGATGGCATAACCGACAAAAATAATGCCGAGGCCGTTGCCGCAGATAACAAGACCCGCCGCCTTGCCGCGTTGTTTCTTGTTGAACCAGGCGGTGGTCAGCGTCATCATCGGGATATTGGCAAAACCGGTGCCGAGGCCGGTGAGGGTGTAGAACAGGCAGACGCCGTAAAATCCCCGGCAACCGGCGACGGCCGACATGCTGATGCCGATCACGGTCAGGCCGAAAACGATCATGCACCGCGGCTGAAAGCGTTTTATCAGTGTCGGGGCAAAGAAGACGGCAAGCAGATAGCCGATAAAATTGGTGGTGCCGATACAGCCGAGCTGCTGATAGCTGAGGTCGAGCCCGGCCTGCATACCGGGGATAAGGACGGTAAAGCCGAACCGGGCCAGGCCGATACAGGAAAAAAGGACGAGGATTCCGCTGGCGGCAATAACCCAGCCGTAATGGAGCGGACCGCTTTTCACCGGTTGCTACCCTGCCGTCGCTTCGGTTTTTTCTTCGACGACTCGAATGGCGAGGGTATGGCGGATTTTTGCTGCCAGGTCCTTTTGCGAGAAGGGTTTCTGTAAAAAGTTAACGCCCTCGTCGAGCACCCCGTGGTGGGCGATAACATTGGCGGTATAACCGGACATGAACAAACATTTCAGGTCGGGATAGAGCGACAGCAGTTTTTTCGCCAGATCGCGGCCGTTCATTTCCGGCATGACCACATCGGTCATCAGCAGATCGATTGTGTCGGCATGACGCCCGGCAAGCTGCAGGGCCTCGCCGGGGGTGGAGGCGGGGAGGATGGTGTAGCCCAGGCGTCGCAGCATGACAACGGTCATTTCCAGGATCATCGGCTCGTCTTCCACCAGGAGAATGGTTTCCAATCCTGTTCCGACGGGTGCCACCGCCTCGATTTTCAGTTTTCCTTCCGACTGACTGTTATAACGGGGCAGATATATTCTGAACGTCGTTCCCAGGCCGGGTTCGCTGTAGACATTGATAAAGCCGTTGTTTTGTTTGACGATACCGTACACCATCGACAATCCGAGACCGGTGCCCTTGCCCATTTCCTTGGTGGTGAAAAACGGCTCGAACAGGTGGGTCAGGATCTCATGCTCCATGCCGCAGCCGTCATCGCTGACGGCGAGGAGCACGAAATCGCCGGGCAGGGTGCCAAGGTGCTCAGCACAGTAAAGGGCGTCGAAGACGACGTTGTCCGTCTCGATGGTGACCTTTCCGGTATCACCGATGGCGTCCCGGGCGTTGACACAGAGATTGGCGAGGATCTGGTCGATCTGCGAGGGATCGATCTTCACCGGGCCGAGTTCCTCCCCCGGCATCCAGGCGAGATCGATATCTTCGCCGATAAGGCGGCGCAGCATCTTCAGCATACCCTCGACGGTTTCATTAAGATCGAGCACCTTGGGTGCCACCGTTTGTTTGCGGGCAAAGGCCAGCAGCTGCCTGGTCAGATCGGCGGAGCGCAGTGCCGCCTGCTGGATGCCCTTCAACCCTGAATGCATGGGGTGGCCCGCTTCCGCCAGGTCGAGGAGCATTTCCGAGTAGCCGAGGATGACTCCCAGCATATTATTGAAATCATGGGCGATGCCGCCGGCCAAGCGTCCCACCGACTCCATCTTCTGCGCCTGTTCCAGCTGTTTCTGCATTCGCTCCTGTTCCGCTTCATACTGCTTGTTTTCGCTAATATCGCGGAATTCGACGGTGCGCACGGTTTTGCCTTTGTAGGGAACTTTTCTTGCCTCAAGGCGTAGCGGGTATTCCTCACCGTTTTTGCGGATGCCGACGGCCTCATAGGCTTTTTCATAGCCGGTGGCGATATTGTGCAGCACCATTTCCCGGGCAGAGGGGGCAATGAGCAGCAACCCATCCATGCCGATGAGTTCTTCGACGGTATAGCCGGTAATTTCCGCCAGGCCCTGGTTACAGTCTAAAATGAGGCCTTTATCATGGATGGTTATGCCGCCGAAGGAGGCGTTGTGCAGGGCCTTGAAACGCTCCTCGCTTTCCTTCAGTTTGTTCTCCAGCTGTTTCCGTTCGCTGATATCCCTGACCACGGCGATGATCGTATGATATTCGCTGCTTGTCACAACCTTCAGGGATACTTCCGCCCAGAAGAGTTCCCCGTTTTTCCTGCGGCAGTACCATTCAAAAATCTGCGGCCCCTGTAAAGTCGCTTTTTCAATATACTCCACCGCCTCTTTTTGTGAATAGGGGGGCGTTCCCTGGGACATCTGTTCTATGTTGAGGGTCAGGGCTTCATCGCGGCTATAGTCGTACATCTCCAGCATGCGCTCATTGACATCAAGAATTTTGCCGTCTTCAAGGGCATGGACGAGGATTGCTTCATTGGTGGCATCGAAGATTGCCCGGTAATTCTGCAAACTGGCGATTCTGTCTGCTTCCGCTGCCACGAGTTTGCGGACAAAACGGCCGATGAGCAGATAAAGGATGGCGGCCGTACAAAAAATAAAGAAAAAACCTTTGACGACGGCGATTTTTACCAGCATCTCCGGATCATGCAGCAACCAGCCATCCGTGCAGCCCTGTGTTTTTCCATAACCTGACGATCAGCCATTATCGCTCCTTAAGATCTATGGTTCTTTTCAATTCGTCGGGATGATACCTTAAAAATTGCTATTACAGAAATGAGTTAATTGCACGGGAAAAATATTTATATCATTAATTTTCGGAGTTGTGCGTCATGGGTTTTGCGCAGGAAAACCAGTGCGGCCACCGCCCCGAAGAGGGCCGTTCCCATATCCGACTGGGTATCCCAGACATAGCCCTGGGTGCCGAGAAAGGCCTCGGCACCCTCGCCGCTGGCAAGGGCCACCCACCATTCGACGAGTTCATAGAAGGCACTGAAGGCGAGACAAAAACAGACGACAAGAAAATCCAGCCAGCCGGAGCCGCTGACTACGGCCTTGCGAATGAGAATCTCCCGGGCGAGAAGCGCCGGGACAAAGCCCTGGGCAAAATGGCCGACCTTGTCATAGTTGTTGCGGGGAGAGTCGAAAAGATCCTTCAGGGTGTCGAAGAGGGGCACCTCGGCGTAGGTGTAATGGCCGCCGACCATAAGAATGACGCAGTGCAGCAGGATCAGCCAGTAAACAAGGGGGGTGAGGCGAAAGGTTTGGTAGGTACGTGCCAGTACAACAAAGCCGATAAGCGCCGGGAATACCTCAAGAAACCAGGTGAAGCGATCCTTCGGCCCCAGCCCGGACCAGATAAGGACTGAGAAAAACAACACAATCCAGAGATATTTCATGGCGGTATTCCTTATGTTTCGAGTTCTGTAGAGAGCCTTTGTTACCAGGTTTAAGACGGTTTTTCCTCGGTCGTTTGGTGCTGCCAGCCATGCAGCCCCCAGAGCAGAGACAGCAGGGCGAGGGCAGTTAATCCGGCGGCGGAAAAGGCGACTCCGATAATGCCGCCGTGCTGCCATAACCCGCCACCGAGGAGGACGCCGACCATCCTGCCCAGTCCGGCGGTGGCGTAAAAACCGGCCATCATCGTCGCCCTGTTTTTCGGCAGCAGTTCGGTGCTCATGGAAAAACTGCAAACGATGGTGAATTCAAAGGAGAGAAAGATAAAAAACAAGCCCACCATTGCCCACGGCAGCGACCGGCCGATAAAGGGCAGGGCAAGATAGGCGAGGATCGCCAGGCAGAGTCCGAGAATCATGGCCCTTTTCAGGCCAAGCCTGTCGGCGAAGACTGCCGTCATCGATTCGCCGAGGAGTTCCGCCGCGCCGATGGCGACGGTACTGAAGCCGAGGGCGGCGATGCCGGTGAAAAATGCCTGTTCGAACCAGACGCCGTAAACGACAAAGAGGCTGTCGTTGGCGATACTGATCCAGAAACCGAAAAGCAGCATGCCGAGACAGGGACGATTGCCGATCAGTTGCGGCAGAGCGGCAAAAAGCGAGAGACGATTGTGTCCGGCAGCGACAACGGGGGCATCCTCCGGGATAAAGCGGCCGATTGTCAGCCAGCTTATCCCGCCGAGGAGGGCAAAAATCCAAAAAGCACTGTGCAGACCGAAATGCTCGATGATCAGGCCGAGGGCCGGAATGCCGAGGAGGGTCGAACCGGCCCAGGCCGTCTCCAGGACCCCGATGACCCGGCCGCGACGCTCAAAGGGAATATGTGTGCCGATATAGGCCTGAATAGCCGGATCGAAGACGACTTTTCCGAGGCTTGCGACCACCAGGCCGAGAAAAAGCCACCAGTATCCCTGGGCCAGCCCCGAGAGCAGCATGCCGCCGGCCAGCAGGCCAAGGCCTGCGCGCATCATGGTCCGATAACCGAAGCGGTCGGCCAGCGGTCCGCTGAAAAGGCCGAGGAGAGAGGCTATCTGACAGGTGGCAAGGATGGAGGTGATGGCGGCAAGGGGTACCTCAAGGCTTCGGCTCAAGACCGGGGCAAAGGGATAAACAAAGCGACGTCCGGTATTGAGCAGCAGGCGGAAAAACAGCACGGCGATGAGCTGCCGGAGCAGCGGCGGCGCCTTGCTTTTAGGTAACGGGGAACAACTTGCAATGGGCACGGAAACGTCCTTTTCCTCTTGGGGGAATGGTCGGTTTTAAATGACAGATGCAGTTGTCGGGGGGGTACGGCCTTCCTCGGCAACAGCGAAAACGCCTGCAATCTTTGCCGATTATCCTCGAACTCGTGCGGCAAAGCAAGACCAAGATGCCCGTTTCTTCTCAACCGCCTTGATATTTTGCCGTGCGGACAATGTCGCCGGCGTCGGTTATCTCCAGGTAGCCGAGGCGCAAAAGCAGCAGGGTGCCGGGAAAGATATCCTCGCCGAAGGGTTTGCGGATTGCCCATTTGGCACGAAACAGCGGCTCCGGTAATTCTTTGTTGTCGCTGTCGCATTCAAGGATCATCGGCAGAAAGCTTTGTTGCTCAAATTTTTTGATGATGGCCAGTTCCAGTTCACTTCTCGCCATGGCGGTGCGTCGCAGCCAGTCCGGCAGCTGCCCCGGCAGGTTGCGGAAATGCAGATAACTGCTGAGCAGGATATCATTGCGACCACCCCATAGAGCGGCATTGTGCAGATCTTCGATGGTGTCCGGGGTGAAAAAGAAGCCGGAATCGTTTTCCGTCAGATAGGGATAGTGCGGGGCAAAGAGATAAGCGCGTAACCCCTGATCAAGGGTTTTCAGGCCCAGGTGCTTGTCGGTTACCGCGAGAGTTTCCTCCCAGGCACGTCGCAGGGACGTCGGCTGATTGCCTGCATTGAGGGCGAGCGTCAGCAGGGACATGTCCTGTCTGGTAATTTTTCTCTCCCCTTCAATGACCCTGATCGTGCTGGGATCCTTGATGGTGGCGAGATCCTGGGTTCTGCGGAATTTCAGTCCGTTGCCGTTATCGCCGCGCTCCTCCTGCAGATAGGCGAGCAGGGCGAAGGATTCGCGAACCATGTCGTTATTGTAGAAATCCAGGAGGGACGGATGTCCTGGGCTTGTTTTTTTACCTATGTCGCCATTGCCGAGAAGCGGTACAATGCGGCGATGCAGCATTTCCACATACCAGGCGGCCCGACGTTTTGGCTGGTCGCTCAAGTGCTCGGGGCTAAGGCCTGAAAGTTGCGCAACGAGTTTAATATCGGCCGACAGAAGCATGCGGGCGATGACATTGCCCTCGCCCAGGAGAGCGGCAAGGGTTCGCAGCGACTCGGCCGATGGCGTACCTCCCTGCTGCAGGCGGTTTGTTGTAGCCTGCTGTTCGGCAAGGGTGGTGGAAAGGAGTGTGGCGATACCCTTATGACCGGCGATTTTGCCGACCGGGCCGAGCATCAGCTTGCCGATGGGGTTGGCGGCGGCAAAGCGGACATACTGCTGCAACCAGGCAGCGGACGGTGCAAGGCGTTGCTCTTCGTTCACCGTTTCATGTAACAGGCTGAGCAGCATCAATTTGTTAAAGGAGGCCCCCCAGTCCGGCGAGGTTTGATTCTGGTCGCCGCCAGTCGTTTTATATGCGAAATCCTTCTGCAGGCTGCTGCCGAGGCCGTCCTGCAAATCCTGGCGCAGATCCTTGTCGGCAAGGTGGGCTAAGGTTCGGATGATCTCCACCAGCTCACGGAACATCTTCCTTCTCTCATCGGTATCACCTTGCCGCTCTTCAAGTGTTTTCAGGCGGGCAAGATGTGCAGCCACTCGGCCGCGGAGAAAACCGGAGGCATCCTCCGGCAAGAGGCCGTATTGCAGCAGAGCGACGAGGTTCTCCGCCCGATACACCTTGCTGTTTTGCAGGGAATCAAGGGCCAGACGGGAGATTTCGGTTGCCGGTAATCCTTTAATTTTTGCAAGATTCATGGCGGCGGCAAGACGAAGATGACCATCGTTTGTTGCCGTCAGCAGCTCGTTCAGCAGCACTGCCGTATCTTCGGGTGCAAGAAGGAGCCTCAGCTGGGCCATCAGTTCCTGGGCGCGGTGTACGGTCAGGCGGAGATCAGCCCTCTTGGCATAGAGCCGCAGGATACTGGCGGTTTCGGCCGATCCGAGAAAATCGGCGAGATCCCAGAGCAGCCCGCCGTTAATCCCGGTTTTCCCCCGTTCCGCCAGGGTTTCTTTGACGCTTGGTTCCCCCCCCGTGCTTTCCGCAGAGGGTTTTTTGCTGAGGAATTCTAGGTCGAGGGCAGCAGCATCGCCGGTGCTGAGCAACTGAGACAGGGCCTTTGTCGTTGCCGGAAGAGGGTCACCTATGGATGCAGGGGCAAGACCGCGGTTTGTTGCCTGGGCATACAGGACCTTACGAAACGAGGTCTGGAGGCCGACGGATTCTTCCTCCAGGGTGCGGAGCAGGGGATCTTTGCCCGTTGAAGCGGGAACGGCCAGGCAGTCATGAACGATATTGTCGACAAAGCCGGTCCAGTCGAGGTTTTTGTCCGGGGCCGGCAGAAAAAACAGGCCAGGTCCTTCGGGCACCGTGAATAAAAAGCTCAGGAGCCTGTCGTCCAGCACCGTTCGTCCGACGCATTGCTGCCCCCCCGTCTTTAAAAAGTGATTTCGGTTTTGCTCTTCATCGTCGCGCAGCTCCTGCAGCAGTCGGCCATGGCTTTGCAGGCTGCTGAGGGGTATGGAGTTTTCGGCGTCGACCTGCAGGTAACCCCAGGCAGCGCTGTCATCGCTTGCGAGGAGGCTGCCGGCAAGATCCTCATAGGTGGCGAGAAAATCCGGTTGCCGCCACTGCGGCATGATGTGGTTGTCCCAATACTGCAGGTCGGCGAGATAATGGCCGATGAGATTACGCCGCAGTTTGCGGTCGATGGCGACGAAATTGCTGAACAGGTTGGTCCTGTCGATCCTGGCCGGATCAATACGGGGATTGCAGCTTGGAATTTTGCTGCGGAGAAATTCGTTGTCGATCCGTTGCGTGCGGATGTTGGCCAGATCATAAAACTGCTCGGCGAGAAGGGTTGTGCTCGCCCCGTATCCCATCTTCAGCGGATGGTCGCTGGTCCCGACAATACGTCCCGCTGTGTCTCCATCTAAAGACGTTTCTTCGCCTGTCCCGGCGGCAAGGGGAGTGCCGGCTACGATTTCTGGATAATAGCGGACGACAAAATCCTCAAGAGGGAAAACATCGCCGGAGCTGTAGGGCAGCACCGAGTCGTTACCGATCCTGGTGGTCTCAACGATCAGGCCCTGCGGGCTTTCAAGGATTCTGGTGCTTTCCGGCCCGGGGCCGATAAAAACCTGCATATGGCCGATCAGATCGCCGCTCGTTGTTTGCAGTATGCCGCGGTTCGATCCGAGGCGGAGTGTCGGATACAGGGCCTGGAGATAGGCAAGGACCTCCTTTGTCCCGCCCTCACAATCGTTTTGCGAGTGGAAGAGGGAATCGAGGAGCATGCCGCTGCCGTTTTCCGGGTAAAATTTATTCTCGGCGTAGCGCTGCAACACCATGATCAGCCAGTAGGCATCGATCTCCTTCGGCAGTCCCTCACCGACTTTTTCCAGGCGCCGGCGGTATCGGTCCATCGCTTCTTCCAGGGAAAATGCCGGCTGCTGCCCGAGGGGCATCATCGCCCGGCTGAGGTGGTAATATTCAGCGGCAAGGATAAAGTCGGCAAAGGGCATATCGAGTCGGCCATCGTCTATATCCCGGCGCAGGGTTTTGAGAAAGGCTTCTTCAGCCTGCAACATTGCAGTAAATCCGCCGGTTGCCGGGACGGCGTCCTGAAAAACATTGCCGAGGAGAATCGCTTCGGCGTCATCGGTAACCTCCTGACTCAGGCTTTTTTCCGGTTTTGCCGGAATGGTCGAGGTGGAAAAACGGGGTGGGGAAAGTTTGGCGACCGGCTTTTGCCTGAGCAGCGAGCGAAAACCACGGTTCTCGGTGATGGCGTTCGGGAGAAAGGAGGCAAGGGCCGGGAAGGCCTGGGACAGCGGCACCGCCACGCCGTATTGCCCCGTGCGCTTATAGGGAATGGCATCAATGGTTCTGCCGGCGGATTCGGCTCCGGTTTGCTGCGATTCATTGACGGCGACGATCGCTTCGCTTGCCGGGGAAGGTGTTTGTGTTTCCGGCTCGGCAGTTTGTGTCACCTCTTGCCGGAAATCTTCGACAAAAGGGAAGAAATAGTTGCCCGGCGGCAGAACGGCGGTCTTAATGACAAGCAGATGCAAAACGACCGTCAGGGAAACGGCTGCCAGCCAATCATGCGATGTCGGTGCGGATTTTGCCATAGTCAACTTTATCAACGTCCCTCAAAGGGGCTAAGTTCGTACACGTCGAATGACAATAATCATTATCAGCGGCGATGGGAGGGGTGGCAATTTGTCCTGTTTGCAGTGATGGAGGTTGAAATGAAAAAATCGCTGCCGCCTTCCTTCTATTTTATATTATTCTATGATTATAATAAGAAAATTGAAAGACACGACCGCGGGTCGTCCCCAGGGGCTTTCTTGTTGTCGCTCTTCTGGGGCGGTGGACACGCTGCTCGGTTTTATCATATGCGTCTTTTAAAAAATCGAAAAGCGAAAGAGCAACCATGGGAAAAATGACATCTCAGCAGAAGGCCGACCGCTTCCCTTGTATTTTTACGATGTTTTTGAAGATGGTGCACTTCCTCCCGCTTGTCGGCCTGTTCTTTCTTGTCTTTCTTGTTGCGCCGAGCATCCCCCGGGCCGAGGAAGCGCCGATCCGGATTGCGGCTGTTTTCTCGGAAACCGGAATTGCCGCGGCGCATAACCAGCCCCTTATTGATATGACCCGGCTGGCGGTTGAACATATCAACAGCCGGGGAGGGCTGCTTGGAAGGCGCATCGAGTTGCTGCCGCTTGATAACACCAGTACACCGATCGGTTCGGCTCTGGCGGCGCAAAAGGCGATTGCCGAAAATGTTACGGCGGTTATCGGTGCCCACTGGAGTTCCCATTCCCTGGTTATGGCGCCGCTGCTCCAGGAGGCCGGCATTCCCATGATCTCGCCGGGCTCGACCAATCCCGACGTCACCCGCGGCAAAGATTTCATCTTTCGCGCCTGTTTCATCGATTCGTTTCAGGGCGTGGCCATGGCAAAGTTTGCTCTGCAGGAATTAAAGGCCAAAACCGCTGCGGTGGTCACCAATATCGACGAAGATTACAGCACCATGCTCGGCCAGTTTTTCGGTACAGCGTTCAAAAAGGGTGGCGGCCGGGTTGTTGCTGAGATCGGTTATCGCGGCACCGCCACCGATTTTTCCGCATTTATCAAGGAGATTGTTGCAAGCAAAGCGGAGGTAGTCTACCTGCCCGGATATACCAGGGATAGCGGGCTTTTTATCAAGCAAGCGAGAAAGCTTGGCGTGTCTGCAACCTTTCTCGGCGGAGATGCCTGGGATGAAATCGAAAAATATGGTGGAACAAGTATCGAGGGAAGTTTCCAATCCGCACCCTGGCATGCGGAAGTGCCTTTTGCGGCAAGCGAAGAAATGCAAAAGATCTTTGTCGCCGCTCGCGGAAAAGCTCTTGAAAATATCAGCTCGCCACTGGCATACGACGCCGTCATGCTTCTCGCCGCGGCAATTACCCGTGCCGGCTGTCTCGACCGCCGTGCTATCCGCGACGCCCTGGCGGCAACCACCGATTTCCCGGGAGCCACCGGATCCATTACCTTTGATGCCAATGGCGATCCCCTGAATAAGGCGATTATCATCATCGAATTTCGCGGCGGCAAAAGGCTCTTTCGCAATGTTATTTCTCCTCTGCCGGGGGCAACGCCATGAGAGTATTGCTCCGGTTGTTTCCGGTCGGTAACGGCCTGCATGTCTTCATCGCCTTTTTCGGCTTCGTCATTTTGGCGTTGTTGCCCGGGCGTCTTGTCGCCGCCGAATCAGTTTCCATCGGGGCAATTTTCGCCCTCAGCGGCAAGGCAAAAAATTCCAATCTTCCGGCGGTATACGGTGTACAGTTGGCGGTTGCGGAAATAAACCGGCAGGGGGGTGTTCTCGGCCGACCCCTTAAGCTCCTTCTTTTCGACAATGAAAGCACCCCCATCGGTTCCCATCTGGCCGCCCTGAAAGCCGCTCAGGCAGGGGTGCGAGGCATAATCGGCGCTTCCTGGAGCTCCCATTCCCTGGCGATTGCTCACGTTGCCCAGGAAAAGAAAATTCCCATGATCTCCCCGGTTTCAACCATTCCCTCGCTGACTGCCATTGGCAATTTTATCTTTCGTGTCTGTTACACCGATTCCCTGCAGGGAGCGCTACTCGCCCAGTTTGCAGCCCAGGAGCTACAGGCCAGGTCGGCTCTGATCTTTGTCGACATATCCAGCGATTTCAGCCTGAATATCGCACAGATCTTTAAGAACAGTTTTGCTGCTCTCGGTGGTTCGGTGCAGAGGGAGATCGAGTATAAAACCGGGCAATCGGATTATTCGCAGCAGATCAAGCAGGCCCTGGCCGAGAAAAGCGATATCGTCTTTCTCGCCGGCTATGATGAAAGTGGATTTATTGCCGCCAAACTCCAGGAAGCCGGTTCAAAGGCGATCCCCATCGGCAGCGACGGCTGGGATGCCGACAGTTTCTTTGCCCTCGGCGGCAATAAAATAGATCGCGGCTATTATATAAACCATTGGTTTCCGGACCACGAAGATCCCCCTTCCAGGGAATTTATGGCCAAATTCGGCAACCAGGGGGAGATTAAGGCGCCGACGGTGCTCGCCTATGATGCCGTCAATATCCTCGTCGCCGCCATGCGCCGAGCGGAATCCCTGGAACATGACACGATTCGCCGGAGCCTGGCTGAAATGCAAGGTTTTAAAGGAGTGACCGGAGAGATCACCTTCGATGCCCGGGGTGATGCCCTGAAAGGGGCCTGTATTGTCGAAATACTTGAAGGAGTTCCTCGGCATCATAAGGGGTACGCAGAACATCCATGAGAGTCTCCTGAGGCATATGAAATATCATAGTTTGCCCTTTAAGATAAACATAACGACCATTGCCACGGTATTCATCGTGGTACTGATCTGTATTGCTTTGCAATATCCCATTGAAAAAAGGAGATTCCAGGGGCAGTCGGCGCGCATTGAGCTGCTTCTCGATACCATTTTCCAACAAAAGAAAGACGCTCTTGCCAACGAACTGTTTGCCGGTCAGGAACGGGCCTTGCAGTCCTCTCTTCTCGAAATCAAAAAGGCGGACGAAGATATAGTCCTGGTTTGTCTTTATCGTTTAAAGAACGGGGAACGTTTGTGTGCCGGAGGCGAGAATGGCCATCGTGTCTCCTTTTCGCTGCCGCCGGAAGGGGATAAGCATCATTTTGAAGAACTTTCCCTCAACAATCGTTGGACCGGTGTGTATAGCCGGGGGATTGAAGTCATCGGCGATAAACTCGGCTATCTCGTCATCTATTATGACTTTGAAGATATTCTTCGGGAAAATAGCCGCATCCTCCTGTATTTCGGTCTTGTCACCCTGATGGCGAGTGTCGTCATTCTCCTGTTGCTCAATATTTACCTGTTTCGTTCGATCATCAGGCCGTTGACGACTCTTCGGGATGCCATGCGTCGGGTGGAAAGCGGCCAGCTCGGGGCGACAATCGATGTGTCGCGTCGCGACGAAATCGGCGAGATCACCAAGGCCTTCAACGACATGTCCGGCAATCTTCTTAAAAGTCAGTCAGAGCTGAAGAAGCATCAGGAGCATCTGGAGGAGCTGGTCAATGAACGTACCGAGGAGCTGACCCGGGCCAAGGAGTCGGCGGAGAGCGGCAGCCGGGCGAAAAGCGAATTCCTCGCCAATATGAGCCATGAGATCCGCACGCCGATGAACGGCGTCGTCGGCATCTCTACCCTGCTTGAGGACACCGAACTCGACGAAACCCAGCGGCACTATGTCCAGACCCTGAAGACCAGCGGCCAATCGTTGTTGACGGTCATTGACGATATCCTTGATTTTTCCAAGATCGAGGTCGGGAAGATGGAGCTGGAGCAGGTAGCTTTCAGTCTTCGCGATTTGCTCGATAGCCTTCTCAATATGGTCAGTCTCAATGTCAAGGATAAGGATCTCGAACTGATCTGCAGTATTGCTCCCGGCACACCGACGCAGTTGGTCGGCGATCCCGGACGGCTGCGGCAGATCTTGCTGAATCTGGTCGGCAACGCCTTTAAATTCACGAAGAAGGGGGAGATTGCCGTTTCGGTCATCGGCATGGAGGAATCCGCCGGAGACGCCGTGCTGTGGTTTACCGTCAAGGACACCGGCATCGGCATCCCCCAGGAAAAACAGGAACTGCTCTTTGCCTGTTTTACCCAGGCCGACAGCTCAACCACCCGCAAATTCGGCGGCACCGGACTGGGCTTAGCGATCTCCAAGGGGTTGGTGGAACTTATGGACGGCCATATCGGTATTCACAGCAGTGAAGGTGAAGGATCTCTTTTTTGGTTTACCTGCCGCCTTGGCAAGCAACACCAGTCGGAGGATGATCTGCATCTGCCGATGCAGTTGCACGGTAAACATCTGCTGGTGGCCGACGACAACGACAGTTGCCGGGAGACCCTCGCCAGACAGCTTGAGTTTTGGGGGGCCAAGGTGAGCCGTGCCGGTTCCGGCGAAGAGGTGGCGGCCTTGCTGCTGGAAATGGCTGGAAAGGCCCAAGGGCTCGATTACGCCTTTATCGAGCTGGAGATGGCCGACACGGACGGTTTGGCACTGGCGCGGATGCTGCGGACCACCAATCGTTTTCCCGACCTGCAGACCGTTCTTATGCTGCCCTTTTACCGCGTTGACACGCGTGGTGGTTACCAAAGCCAGGGGTTTGCCGCCTGCCTGAAAAAGCCGATCCGCTATTGTGATCTGCTCGATACTGTCAGCTTGCTCGTGTCCGGTCATCCCCTTGTGAAAGATAACAAGGCGACCACCGGACAGTCCCTGTCTCATCCTTTCCATGGCCGACAGGATGAGAAAATTCTTCTTGCCGAGGACAATCTCATCAATCAGCAGGTTGTTGCCGGAATAATGAAAAAGCTCGGATACCATAACCTCGATATCGTCGGCAACGGCAGAGAGGCTCTCAGTGCTCTGCGGACAACCAGCTACAGTCTGGTGTTGATGGATATTCAGATGCCGGAACTGGATGGTCTCCAGGCCGTTGCTCAAATTCGTTCCGGGGAGGCCGAGGTCCTCGATGCGCACATTCCGATCATTGCCCTTACCGCCCATGCGATGAAAGGTGATAAAGAAAAATATCTCGCCTGCGGTATGAATGGCTATATCTCGAAACCCATTGACCCAGCGCTTCTCGCTGTCTCCCTTGAACAACTCTTGGCACCATCAACAAACACTCCGGCAGCGCCGGAGGTTCCGCCGGAGGAAGGTCCCGATGATGCGGCGCAAGAAGTGCCGCTCGTCGATTACCAGGGTTTTGTTTCCCGCTTATTTGATGACGCGGAACTTGCGGCTACGATTTACTCCATGTTTTTACAGGAGCTGCCGGAGCACATGGCAAGGCTTGCCGAAGGTGTTGCTGAAAGGGATTTTTCCGCCGTTAAAAATATCGCCCATAAATTAAAGGGTGCCACCGGCAATGTCTGCGCCCATCGACTCAACAGCCTGATGCGTCAACTGGAGGCGGCAGCTGGAGAGGAACATATGGAAGAGGTGCAACGTCTTCTGGCTTTGGCCTCACAAGTGCATATCTTATTGTTGGAAATGGGAGATTTGCCTATCTCTTTAAAGTATCAAAATTGATTTCTGCCCTGTTGCCGGGGAGAATTTCCTTCACACTTCGTAAATTTTTCAAAAAATCTATATTTAATATAAATAACAATGAGTTGTTATTTGTTCTTGGGCCGGCCTTGGCGAGTTGAAGGCAGCTGTCAAGTTAACCACCCTTTGCGCCGGCAAAAATGAAAATATGAGGGAGCGGCCACCCGCAAAAATTCAGCACTTTGCCGGCCTGGAAACCAGCAGGGAAGCGGTTCCGGGCAATATCACCAAATTTTTTCTTCGACAGCCGCCAGGACGACAGGCATAGGGCAAAGCCCAAACCTCTGGGAATTATTACTAAAGACCTGAAAAACTGCGTAACTCA
>JFJP01034055.1_pt1 | contig 19211 bp, 18 predicted proteins | sample 431651 | NCBI WGS metagenome assembly JFJP01 (sample SAMN02602958, study PRJNA72255) | Microbial mat metagenome, whole genome shotgun sequencing project. | biome: fresh water; feature: sink hole; material: water; isolation source: purple microbial (photo- and chemosynthetic) mats found in...
GGGCACCGGCTTTCCCGCGGCCGCCAAATCCTCGGCTGCCAAAAACCCCAGGCGAACCGCGCCGGGCTGTACCCTCTGCACAGTCCGCGACTCGTAAGTCACCTGCCCCTCGGGTGCCAGCGCCAGGGGATGCGCCCCCGATACCAGCGCTGTGCGGATGGCCTGTAGGCTGGCAGTCCCCAAAGCATCATGATCGACACCGATGCCCCCGGAGCGCGGAATGATCCAGCGGGCCAGAGCCCCAGCCCACCACCCCACCTCGACCCCGTGAACAAACTGGGTGAACCCCTTGGGGACACCCCGCAACACGGCAGCGGCCGTCAGCTGAGGATCGTTGCCCAGCGCGTGGCGAAAAGTCAGAATGACCCGGTTCTTTCCCGCGTAGAAATCCCGCCACAGCCTGCGGGCCTCTTCCTTCCCCTCAATCTTCATACCCGAATAGCCCAGCAGGCGCAGGTACAGCGGCAGGACAGCCCTGGCCAACACCGGAACCCAGGGACGCAAAAAAGCCCGCGCCAGCCGGGGCCTGACCCGGACACGCCGGGGTGGAAAAAAAAGAGGAAACTTCACCGCACCAGACTACGCCCAAGGACCAGGACCGGCAAGGACTTTCGGCACGACCCCCGGAAATGAAAAAAGCCCCCTTTCGGGGGCCGATTTCTGTTGAACTGAGAACAATTACTTCTTAACCCGCTCTTTGTACGTGCCATCGCGTGTGTCCACGCGGATCCACTCGCCAATGTCGCAAAACAGGGGGATCATGATTTCGTAGCCGGTGTCGAGCTTGGCAGGCTTCATCGAGCGGCCCGAGGTGTCGCCCTTGATGCCGGGTTCGCAGTACACCACTTCGCGGTCGACCAGAATGGGCAGCTTCACGGAAACGGGCTTGCCTTCGTAGAAGACGATTTCCACGTCCATGCCTTCCCAGATGAAGTTGGGAGCGTCGCCCAGGTCTTCTTTTTCAATTTCCGACTGCTCGTAGGACTCGTTGTCCATGAAATGGAAGGTCGTACCATTGCTGTACTGGAAGTTCATTTTCTTGATGTCGAGCTCGATTTCCTCGAAGGAATCGGACAGACGGTAGCCGGCTTCGGCGGTGGTGCCGGTAAGCAGGTTTTTGACCCGCAATTTGGTCACGGACATATTCCGTCCGGTTTTGGTTCCTTCCAGTTTTTGGACCACAAGCACTTCGGTTCCGGCCTTGAAGACGGTGCCGACTCTCAGTTCGGAAGCAGTAATCATAATCTCTTTCCTATCGATGGGATGTGCCGAGCATTATAGCCGAAGGGTTTCCAAGAAATCCAGCATCCGCCGGCTCAATTTGGCGTTTTTCCTGAGCTCAGCGGCCCAGGAACGTCCAATGCGTTCCAAAAGTTCATGATTTTCCCAGAAAACCCGGTAGTTTTCAGTGCCTGGCTGGGTATCGGTGTTGACTTGCCGCTGGTTCAAGGCCCGAAATTCCCGCGACACGGCCTCAAAAAGCCCAAGAGCCTCGACTCGCTCCGCCTCAAAACGGGGCCGCCAGACCTCCAAAAACGCGTCGACTTTGACGCTTTGGTGACCTTCGGGCTGAAGATAAGCCTGCCACAGAAAAGGCTTGCCCGACAGAACCGCCTGCACCCACGACTCCTCGCCGCGCACCACATGAAAGTCGCCCGCGGCCAGCAGCGCTGTGTAGGTGTCCTGGTCGACAAAGGGCTGGGGCACCACCGTGATCCGGTCGGTTCCCGCCCTAGCCTGCCGGCACACCCGCTCCCACGACTCCAGCGCGCCTTTCTGGGACCGGCCGGCAAACACCAGCACGCGGCAGGTCTGTCGCTTTTCTGCCAGAAAATCCGCCAGGTCCTCCCAGAACCGCGTGAAGTCGTGCTCGTAGCTGAACAGCGTCATCAGCCAGTCCTCGGTACCCCGGAAGGGGGCGGCCAGTCCTTGGTCGGGAGCGGGGTCGGTGAAGATCAGCCCGCCTGTACGGGGTCGAAACCCCGGGACAAAGAAAAACCGGCGGACACCGGGGGTGGGCAGAAACGATGGAAGCAGGTGGTACTCCTCGCTCCAGGCTTCGGCTGTCAGGTATTCGAGGTGCAAAATCAGGGGGGGATGGGGGTCGAGCCACACGGCCGGGGTGGGAGCACCAAAGGCCTCGACCAGCACGTCGGCCACCAGGGCGCGGTCTTCGGTCAGCCGCTCCAGCGCGCTGACCCTCAGCGCAGTCACCATGCCGCCGGGGCAGGAAAGCTCCTGGCGGTCAGCGTCGGGGTCGAGGGCGGGATGGAGGGATCGGAACGAGCTCCAGTCGTCGACCAGCAGGCGCACCCTTAGGTCAGGCGGACCGTCTTGAACCAGGGCTTGGGCCAGCCGCCACACCACGGCAATATCACCGTAGTTGTCGACCACCTGGCAGACAAGGTCGAGGGTCACTCCCCCCGCCAGACCTTTTCGGTTTTCGCCAGCATCTGCTCGAAGGTGAATTCGGCCTCGAAGCGGAGCTTTCCTGCGGCACCCCAAGTCAGCCTCAGCTGCCGGTCTGCGATCAGGGTGGCCAGAGCCTGGGCCAAGGCCTCAGGGTTTTCGGGAGGAACCAACAACCCCGTCTGCTGCGGCACAACCGCTTCAGAAACGCCGCCGACGTTGCTGGCCACCACGGGCAACCCGGCCCGCATGGCCTCGAGGATGGAGTTGGGAAACCCTTCCCAGCGAGTGGCGAGGACAAAAATATCGGCCTGGGCCAAAAGGGAAGGAACCTGCAGGCTCAGCCCATGGAACACCACCCGGTCGTTCCACCCCTGAGCCGCAACCCAGGTCTGCCATCGGGCGAGATCGGGGCCGTCCCCCACCAGATGCAGGGTCCACGGCAACCCCTCCAACTGCTGCAGGGCGGCCAACAGGGTACCATGGTCCTTTTGCGGCTGGAACCGCGCCACCATGATCAGGTGCACGCTGCCATCGTTACGGACCGCACGCGGGGCGGCGGCACCGGCCATGCCGTTGTGAATGGTGATCAGGCGTTCCGGCGGGGCGACCTTGTGTTGCAGCGCCAGCTGGCGGTCAAACTCGCTGACCGTGATAATCTTCTGGCTCACTCGGGCCAGAACCTTCTCGGTGGCCAGCACCACCATTCTCTGGAGGGGCGAGATTCCCTCGGCAAACTGCCAGCCGTGGACGGTGTATTGAGAGGGAACCCCGGTCAGCCAAGCGGCAAGGCGCCCCACCAGACCGGCTTTGGCCGTGTGGCAGGCGACCAGGCTCGGCCCCCATTGGCGGATCATCCCCCGCAGTCTGACAATGGCCCCCAGGTCGGCAAAGGGGTTGATGGAACGCGCCAGCCCGGGAACCAGCAGAACCTCGACGCCAGCTTCTTCCAGCATTCCGATCAAGGGCCCGGGAGTCCCTAAGGCGACCGCGACCCGCCAGCCGTGCGCCTTAGCCCCGGCGGCCAAATCACGAACATGAATCTGGGCACCTCCAATGGAGTCGCCGCGGGTGAGGACAAACAAAATCGATGGGGGGTCAGTAGGCATTCTTGTGGATCATTCCCTTGAAGGGGGTTAGAAAGACAATTTTGAGGTCCAGAAAGAAGGTCCAGTTCTCAATGTAGTAGAGGTCGGCGTCGATGCGGTCCTGAATCGAGGTGTCGCCGCGAAGCCCATTGATTTGCGCCCAACCGGTCAGCCCCGCCTTCACCGCATGGCGGCGTTTGAAGTACTGGTACTTGTCCTTGAACTGTTCCACGTAGTAAGGCCGTTCGGGACGCGGACCCACCACCGACATTTCGCCCAGAAAGATATTGATGAACTGGGGAATTTCGTCAAGGGACGACTGGCGCAGAAACTTACCGATCACGGTGATGCGCGGGTCGTCCTTGGTAGTCCACACGGTGTCAGAGGCTTTTTCATCCTGAACCCGCATAGTGCGGAATTTGAGGATTTTAAAGACCTGGTTGTCGAGTCCTACCCGTTCTTGCAGAAAGAAGACCGGACCCCGGCTGGTCAGCTTCACCGCCAGGGTGATCAGCAAGTAGAGCCACGAAAAGATCAGCAGGAACAGACCCGAAAAGACGATGTCGAAGGTGCGCTTGAGAATGCGGTTGAACCCCGACCGGGCAGGAATATCGCGGATGGAAATCAGGGGCAGGCCGTTCAGATTTTCCAGCAAACCGTTGGCTGTCAGCAAGTTGCCGAAGCCCGGCACCACATGCAGCTGAACGCCCTGGCGGTCGCAAACCTGCAGCACCGCGCCCAGCGATTCCCGGCTTCCGTGGTCCTCAGCGTAGATGATGTCGCCGGGGGCCTTCGCCTCCACCAGGGCGTCCAGATCCTCCAGCGTCCCCAAAACCTTCTGGCGGGGCACGACCAGGTCTGGCTCGTCGGCGCGGACGACAAACCCCAGCACCCGGTACCCGTAAATCGGGTTCTTTTCCAGCGCTTTGGCGGCCCGCAGCGCCGTTTGTGCGCCTCCGACAATCAGAAGACCCTGCAGGCCGTGACCGGCTTCGCGGCGGTTGTACAAAACCCGGCGGAACAGGTTGTGGCCCACAATGGTCAGCAGAATCAGAGCCACGCCGTACAGGGCCGGCAGCAGGCGCGAAACCTCGTAAATTTTGAAGTAATACAGGATGGCGAAGGAGAAGGCGATGTTGATCAGAATGCCGGTCACCAGGGTGCCGACTTCGTCAAGAAACGAAAGAAACTTCTGCAGGCGGTACAGGCCCATAAGGGAAAAGACAACTACCTGGCTCACCGCCAGCAGGCCGCCGAAAAATAAATAGCTTGCCAGGTCCAGAGCCGCCAAGTCGGCGTACGAGGGATCCATGATCAAAAACCGGAACGAAAACCCGAGAAAAACTGCCAGAAAGGACAGAGCCAAGTCGACCACTGTCAGGGTGTAACGCAGTTCATCCGAACGTTCCCGGAACATGGCTCAGCCCACCGCCTTTTGCAGTTCGGCAACCTTGTCGGTGGCTTCCCAGGGGAATTCCGCACGGCCGAAGTGGCCGTAAGCGGCTGTGGCCGAGAAAATGGGCCGACGCAGACCCAAGGTGCTGATAATGCCCGACGGGCTGAAGTCGAAAACCTTCGACAGCGCTTCGGCAATCTTCTCTTCAGACGCCTTTCCGGTGCCGAAGGTGTCGACCATAATGGAAACCGGGAAGGGAACACCGATGGCGTAGCTGACCTGAATCTCGACGCGTTCAGCCAGACCGGCAGCGACGATGTTTTTGGCGGCGTACCGGGCCATGTAGGCGGCCGACCGGTCCACCTTGGTGGCATCCTTGCCGCTGAACGCCCCTCCGCCGTGGCGTCCCATGCCGCCGTAGGTGTCGACAATGATTTTGCGCCCGGTAAGGCCCGAGTCGCCGTGAGGACCGCCGATGACAAAGCGTCCGGTGGGGTTGATGAAGTACTTGGTCTGTGCGGTCAGCAACCCCGTCGGCTCGAGAACGGGTTTGACAATACGCTCGATGATTTCGTGCTTGAGCTGGTCATGGGTGACCATGTCGTCGTGCTGGTGGCTGAGGACGACGGTGTCGATACCCACGGGGCGGTGACCTTCGTACACAATGGTGACCTGGCTCTTGGCATCGGGTCTCAACCAGCTGATTTTTCCGCCCTTGCGCATTTCGGCGGCCCTGAGCAGCAGGTTGTGGGCAAAGGTGATCGGTGCCGGCATCAGCTGCGGGGTTTCGGAACAGGCAAAACCGAACATCATTCCCTGGTCCCCGGCACCCTGCTGGCCCTTGTACAGACCCTCACCGGAAACACCCTGGCTGATGTCCGGGCTCTGGGCATGGATGACGTTGACCACGCTCATCGACTTGTAATCCAGGCCGTAGGCCGGGTTGTCGTAGCCGATGCGACGCGCCACACCGCGCACAATTTCCTGCAGGTCGACGTAGGTATGCGTTGTGATTTCACCACCTACTAAAACCATTCCCGTGGTGGTAAAGGTCTCGCAGGCCACCCGGCTGGCAGGGTCTTCGGTCAGGCAGGCGTCGAGAACGGCGTCGGAAACCTGGTCGGCCAACTTATCAGGATGCCCCTCAGAAACAGACTCCGAGGTAAAAAGGGTACGGCGGTTGCTCATACCCTAGTTTAGTCTCAAACCAGGCCCTTACGCAATTGTTCGTTCTTGTAGCGCTGCAGGAACTCTTCGGCGGTGTACCCGGTCACAGCGGTCTGCACCGACGCCAGCACCCGCTCCAAATCACGGACCAGGGCATCACCCCGCGCCCAGTCGTGCACACCGATGCGAAGGTCCAGAATATCGGGCTTGGTCTTCAGTGCTTCGGCAATCAGCTGGCGCACAGCCGCCCGGTTCCCCCGGCGGAGACGGAAACACCTCAGCGTGGGGAAAAACGCCCTGGCCAGCTTACCGACCAAAATGGGCAGCTTCTGCAAGTCCTCGATAAACGGCCCGTACTTGCGGCGGCGCACCGTGCGGGGAATTTCGAGAATTCCCTGGGGCGTCAGATAGGGCTTTTCCGAATAGCCGGTAAAGTCGCTGGTGTCGATTTTGGCATGGGGGACGACGGTCAGGTCGATTTTATAGCCGTGCTTGGCCAGCAGGGTATAGTACCGGTCGTCCACCGACGGTCGGGCCGCCCGAATGGTGATGGGTTTGTGCTCCATCGTCATTTCGAGGGTGCTGGTAAACCAAGCCAGCTTCTCATCCATGACGCTCTCGGGAAACTCGGTGAAAAACGGGCGGCGACCCTCGATCAAGGGGCTGAGATCCACCAAGGGAGGAATGGCCACAGCGTCGAGCAGAGCTCCGACTTCGGCTTCGCCCTCTCTTTGCCAGCGGGCCAGAGGTTCAAGAGCTACCGGATGCTTCAAAGCCTGAGGCCCCACCAGCCAGACGGGTTTGAATCCGTACTTGCGGGCCACAATCTGCAACCGGGCCGCCGAACGCAGAAGCTCGGCTCCCCCGTCAAACTCAATGGTCAGCAAAAAAGGAATGCCTGGTTCCATGGTCAGGCCCTAGGGGCGTCAGGGACGCCGATGGGGTGGTATTCAAACCCCAGAGGGATAAGGCGGTCGCGGGAATACTGGTTGCGCCCGTCGAAGATCACCTTGTTCTTGAGCAGCTTGGCGATCTCTTCAAAGTCAGGGCTGCGGAATTCCTTCCACTCGGTGACCAGAACCAAGGCGTCGGCACCCTTGACCGCCTCGTACTTGCTCTCAGCGTACGAAACCAGGGTGTTGCCCTTCAAATAGTGTTCGCGGGCCTCGCGCACGGCCTTGGGGTCGTAGGCCACCACCTTGGCACCCCGGCCGGTCAGGTCGGCAATGAGCGTCAACGCCGAAGCCTCGCGCATATCGTCGGTTTCGGGCTTGAACGCCAAACCCCACACCGCGAAGGTCTTGCCCGTCAAATCGGCACCAAAGCGGCGGACCACCTTGGTTCCCAGCACCTTCTTCTGGTCCTGGTTGACGTCTTCCACCGCTTGAAGAATCCGGGGAGTGTAGCCGTGGTCGAGAGCGGTTTTACCGAGGGCCTGCACATCTTTGGGAAAACAGCTGCCACCGTAACCGCAACCGGGGTAGATGAAACTGTAGCCGATGCGGCCGTCGCTGCCGATGCCCACCCGCACCTTGTTCACGTCGGCGCCCACCCGTTCGCAGATGTTGGCCACTTCGTTCATAAAACTGATTTTGGTGGCCAGCATGGCGTTGGCCGCGTACTTGGTCATTTCGGCGCTGCGGATGTCCATGCCGATAAACCGGTCGTTGATGAAAATAAAGGGTCGGTACAGCTCGCGCATGGTCTCGAGAGCGGCCGGATCATCGGCACCGATGACCACGCGGTCGGGCTTCATAAAGTCGTCGATGGCCGCCCCTTCCTTGAGGAATTCGGGGTTGCTGACCACGGCAAACGAAAAATCCGCACCCCGGGCCTTCAGAGCGGCGGCAATCTCAGCCTTCACCTTGTCGGCCGTGCCCACAGGAACGGTGCTCTTGTCGACCACCACCAGCGAGCGGGTCATAAAACGGCCGATGTCGCGGGCCACCTTCAGCACGTACTGCAGGTCGGCGCTGCCATCGTCGCCCATGGGGGTTCCCACGGCAATAAACACAATTTCGCTGGCCTTCAAGGCCTCCTCGAGGCTGGTGGTGAACGAAAGCGAGCCGTTTTTCACATTGTCGCGCACCATTTCTTCCAGCCCGGGTTCATAAATCGGGATCACCCCGTTTTTCAGCCCGACCACCTTGGCCTGGTCGATATCCACGCAAGTCACCGTGTTTCCCATTTGGGCAAAACAGGTACCGGTCACCAAACCGACATAGCCGGTGCCAACCATGGTCAACTTCATGAGTTCTCCTTTCTGCGCTCGGCCTCTTTGACGACGGCCAGGATCATCTGCTTCAGTTCATTCGGATAGAACATACCCACCAGGCCTGCCTGGCCGGGAAGGGTTTGAGGGACGGAGGAAAGCGTCCGGTAACGGACCAGGGTCATCGGCTTGCCTGCCACGACGGTGGGCTCCAAACTCCAGCTTCCTTCCAGCTTGTCGATGGTACCATCGGTACGCTCCTGGGTCCAGGGGACAAAAACGCCGCCCTTGGCGTCTTTGACAAAGCCCAACCTCAAGGTGAAGCGGTTGGTCACTTCGATGCCAAAGGCCGAAACCACCACCTTTTCCGACAGCAAAACGTCGTCACCTTCGCGCAAAAACCCAATTTCCTTGATGCGCGAAAACAACCTGGGGTACGCGGGCCAGTCGGTGATGACAGCGAACAACTCGTCCACGCTCAGACTGGTCGTCAATTCAACGTGCCCCGACAGGGTGGTCCAGGTTTTGCCCAACCGGTTCTCGCTGGTCACCAGTGCTTGCCGCACGACAGGGTCAGCGGCCCACAGACTTGAGGACAGCAAGAAAAGGAGCAGGAAGGAGCCGTTCCTCATGGCACCAAGGGGCGCAGCCACGCCAGCGTCGACGAGATATTCCAGCGGTACGAAACCCCCAGCGACACCATGGCGACGGCTTTGTTGGTATCAGAAGGCTTGTAGATGGCCACCAGCCGGTCCAGGTTGGCTTCGGTGCCAGTCAAACCAACAGGGTCACGAAGCTCCAGAACGTGCCAGATGCCGCCCAGTTTGGTGAGAAAGTACAGTTCCCAGTCTCCCAGCGCCCACCGCAGGTCGGTTGTCCAGACCACCGACTGCTGAAGCACCGGGTCGTCGATCCAGTGCGACCCCACTTCGTTGGAACCCCGGGCGTCGTGCCAGGGATTGGCCGGTGAATTGGACCCGGCCACCAGAAACTCGACCTGGCTGCTGCCGCGGAACACCCGGTTCCAGGTGTTTTCGTAGGTGAGGAGTATGGCCAGATTGTTCTCGCCGTGGAGGTAGCCCAACGCATTGTCCTCAATCACAAAGGGCCGGTAACCGCCCTTCATCCCATAGCGGGTATCGGGGTAGAGCGTATAGCCGTAGGCCGAAGCGGCGTCCTTGCCCACGGTGGCGTCGATAGGTTCAAAGGTGTACTTGAGGGCTCCGGCATGGTGGAGCCCAAAGGTGCCGGCCCAGGTGGGAAGCTCGGCCCCGAGGGTCCAGGCGGCTTTCCAGGGGTTGTTGGGAACCTGGACGGGAAATAGAAAGTGCAGGCTGAAGTCGTCGATCAGCACCTGGGCACCCAGTTTGAACTTGGGGTCGGTCCAGGTCCAGAAAAAGCCGATGAGGTTGTTCTCGTTTGTCGAGGTGGTCCAGGGCCGCCCGGCAGTGCCATAGAAATACTGGGTGAAATATTCGGGCATGGGGCTGACAAAGTACTCCAGGTCAAAGCTCCGCCCGGTGTACACTCCCGCGTCCTGAATGCCGAATTTCTGGTGGCCCAGGGTAAAAGTGATGGTCTTGATGTTGGCACCACGGTCGGGGAACCCTCCCGAGCCCCCATTGGCGGCATTCCATGCAGGGGGAGCGTCGACCCCCAGCTCGGAACGCTCGTTAAGGCGTATCCACCGGCTTTCGTAGGCAAACACGGGGTCGCGGTAACTAAGCACAGCCCCCACCGCCGAAGGGTTGCCCGAATTGATAAACAGGCTGTAGGGAGAGTCAAAGACCTCGCTGTGCCGTATGCGGCCGATTTGGAACTCGACGGGGTTGAGGTGCAGCGTGGTGTAACCAGTTTCCATCACCGCATAGTTTTCGAAGAACGACTGGCTGTTGCGAAAGTTGGCGATATCGGAGCCATATTTGCCGTCGCTGTTGACGGACTGGGAAGTGACAAAATCCACCAAAGGAGATTGCGCCTCCAGGCTCACCAGCTCACGGGTCGAGAACACTCCCCCGTCGTTCTTCAGTGAGACATCCAGTCCCCCCGAAAGCCTGGCCTGTGCCGAAAGCCCGGAAGCGACAAGGAGAAGAATGCAGACGGTCAGGGCGCGTTGGTTCATCCTCACCCCTTAATTCTTGACTTCAAACTGGAACGACGCCTTCAAGGTCAGCGACAGCATGCGCTTCTGCGGGTCGGGGTTGTTGACAACGTAACGGCTGGCGGCCCCACCATAGGTCTGGGACACGGCAGCCGTCAGGTCAATATGGGCCAAGCTGGAGTTGACCAGCCCGACCACCAGCTGACCCGACGAATCAGCCAGCGAATGCAGCCACATCACCGAAGGCTTCATGCCGATAAAGCCCAGCAGCTCGGAGGTGGCCGCCAACCCCACGGTCTGGTCGTTCCAGCCCAAATTCCGGTTGGTCACCACACTGAACGACCCGTCGTTGCCCCGGCCGCTGACCAGCCATTCGGCCTGCAGCTTCAACCACTTCACGCGGCCGCCGATTTCCCGGTACACCCCGGTCACCCCTGTCCAGCTCTGTTCGCCCATCAAGCCCCACTCGCCCAGCCCCTCCACAAAGAAGTCGGTGCCCCAAAAACTGCTCTTCACATAGGCGGAACCCTTTTCACCCAGGTTGTAGTGGTAAAAGCCGGAGAGTCCTGTGGAAAACCATGGCGAGCTGTATTCGGTGAGCAGCGCGGTTCCCACTGAGGCAAACGAAATAATCGAGGCCGTATCGCCTGAAACTTGGTACAGGCCGTCGTTCTTGATAAACGCCGTGGTGACAGTCAGTGGACCAACGGCCGCCGATACCTTGGCGGCCATGCCATCGCCGATTCCCGCCACCAGGTTGCCCGGGTTGAACAGCCGACCCTGGCCCCACGTCGCCGTCTGGCGGCCCACGCGGGCAATGGCGAAGGTTCCCAGCGAGTAGTCGAGGAACAGTTCCTTGACCTGAATTTGGGTGAAGGTCAGTTCTTCAGAAACCGCAATATCGACAGGCGGCTCGTAGGGGTTGTACAGCGTCGTTTCGGCCGGCTTGCGGGGGTTGGGGTAGGCCAGGTACAGCGAGGCGTAGGCACGGGCGGTTTTGTCCAGCCGTACGTCGGTGCCGAATCCAAAATTCAGGGCATTCACTGGAGAATTCACCACTTCATCCTTGGCGTTCTTTCCCGTCACATAGTAGCCATCGACCTTCAAAGACTCAAAAAATCGCATGCTCTGGCCCGAAAACGCCTCGAGGGGAACCTTCTGGCTGGTATCGGCGGGGCCGTCGGGCTCGGGATTGGCAAACAACTCGTCGGAACTTTCCTGAGCTGACAGCACCCCGGCAATCAGGAAAACGGCAAAGAACGCTACCATTTTTTTCATTGGGAATTCTTCTCCAGGTAGGATTGGGTAAAAATCAGCGAAGGCAGGGGGTCGGTGCTCAACTTGCTGAGGCTGTACTCGGTGGTTTCATTTTTGAAGACGCCATTGAGCGTCTTGCCCATCAGAGCGTCGATAATGGTGACCTTTTTCGGCACAAAGCGTCCCTTGAACTCCTGGTACGAGGGCATGGCCGTCGTGCGCAGCAACTGCCCCGAAAGGCTGTAATCCTCGGTCTTGCGCACCAAACTGTCGGCAGTCACCCAAACTTTCATCTTGGGAAAGGTAATCTCATTGTGCCGGGCTTCCAACTGGTACACCGTCGTATCAAACGGTCCCAGCTTTTCTTTGGTCAGACTGACAATCCTGTAGTCGGTGGCCAGTGTCGAGCGGGTGAAGTCGGAATTGCGGGCGTTGGAATTCTGGAACCTGTCCTTGGCGCTGGTGACAATAAAACGCCGGGTCGGAATGGTCTCGTACAGCCAGAGGTTGTTGCCCACTTTCAGATAGCCCTTTCCCCGGTCCGAGTCGGGCTTGAGCAGCAGCATGACGAATTTCTGCTCGCGGTCACGGCGGAACAGCGCGACGGTGCGCTGCGAAATGCCCTCCCCGGGCTTGGTCTGGGTCATCTGGACCTCGGCCGAAAAGTCCGAGTCCATAAACGAAACCTGGGCGTCAATTTTTGAAAGAATGGCAACCGAGTCGATGTCGGCAGCCCATCCAGGCACAGCCAACAGCGCTAACAAGACGAAAAAATACCTCATGGTGTTCCTTGTGTTCCTCATTCGTGCCGCAGAGCGTCTACGGGCCTCTGGTTGGCGGCGCGCCACGCCGGCAAGGCCGCGCCCACAAAGGTGGTCAGCCACATCACCGCCAGAACCACCGCCATATTCTGCCAGGGCCAGGCCCAGGCCACTCGTCCCTTGGACAAAAACATCTGCGCCAGCAGGTTGCCGGAAAAATTCACCTGGCCTAAGCCCCACAGCACCAAGGCACCCAGGGCCAGACCCACCAGCGAACTCAAAAACCCCAGCAACAGGCTTTCAGTGAGAAACAGGGTCACCACGGCGCTCTTCTGCATGCCCAGCGCCCGCATGGTTCCCACTTCCTTGGTCCGTTCAAAGGCGATCATCTGGTAGGTATTGTAAACCCCGATGGCCACCACCACCAGAAACACCAGCGCCAGCAGCGCGTTCACGGCGTAGATGGCCTGAATCAGCTGGTTGATCTGTTTCAGCCGCCCGCTGAGGGGGAACACGGCGTAGGTCGAGGTATCGGAGGGGTGCTGGTCGGTCCAACCGAAGGCGGCGTCGAGGTTGACCAGCCAGGGAGTGACGGGAACCAGCGTGCCCAAGCGCTCCCGCACGCGCTGGGCGGCCTCGTCGTTATCGCCTCCCGAGGCTAGGCTGACGCCCAGTTCGGTGACCGTCCCTTCGGGGCGTCCCAGAGCTTTGTTCAGGGTCCGGTAGTCCAGATACGAGGCAAAGCCGAAGAAGCTGGAATCCTGGAAAATACCGGCCAACCTCAGAGGTACCGTGTTGCGGAACCCGTCGACGGTTTTGACCATCAGGGTCACTTCGTCGCCCACCCGGAAATGCAGACGCTGGGCCGTGTCGTTGGAAACCCATAGTCCGTCCAGGGGTGGTTCGCCGTCCGAAAGCCCGCCCTCGATAAACTCCAGCCGCGAGAAGTTGTCGCGCTCCACCGAGAAATCCAGGCCGATCACCCGGCGCTGAACCAGCGAAGACCCGTTGAAAATGAGCTTGGCGTCGGTTTCATAGTACAGGCTGCGGCGGTGGCGGAACCCGACATCGAGGTTCGAAGCCTGGAAAGCCGCCAAAACCGAGGCCTCGTCGTCGATCACCCACCGTTTTTGCGGGTCGACGCCCATCACAATGATGTCACCGGAAAAGTAGCGCGCGGCCTTTTCGCGCACGGTGTGTGTCAGCGAGGCGGTGACGCCGAACAGCACGGTAAACACCAAGGCCCCCAGAACCAGGGCCGTTCCGAGAACGCGGTACCGGGGGAACTGAAGGATGAAGTTGCGCCACGCGATGCCCAGCATCCCTTCACTCCCTGGCCATGGCCTGCAAGGGGGTAACCTTGAAGGCGCGGCTGACGGGTAGGATGGTGGCGAAAGCGCCCAAAAGCAGACTGAGCAACACGTGCTGAAGCATGAGGGATAAAGAAAGGGTGGGAACATAGCGGGAGGTCCCCAAAAGGCCCGCCAGAAACGGATTGTCGATGGGAATTCCGCCGAACAAGCCGACCAGGGCGACCAGCAAGGCACCTGCCAGCACCCCAAAAACCCCGGCTCCCGTCACCAGAATCACCGTCTCAAACGAAATCAGGCGGCCGATCCAGCCCTGGGCAGCTCCCAGCGAACGCATGGTTCCGATCTCACGGGTGCGCTCGGCTACGGCCAGCGACATGGAATTCATAACAATCAACCCCGCCACCAGCGAAATAAACACCAGCCCCAGGTTGAACAGCAACTGGATGAACCAGACGATTTTCGCGTTGCCGCCGGCGGTATCTCGCCAGTCGCGCACCTGCAGCGGTGCTGGTGAGTTTTTCAGAGCGTTGGTAAGGGTGGCCAGGCTCAGCGCTTGTCGGGGCGTGCGGACCAGCAGAAAATTCCAGGTTTTGGGGTCTTCCACCGGAGCCTGCCCCTCGAGGGCCAGGTCCTGGGTGACCTTCTGAAAGGAAATTCCCTCGTTGGTCGGGGCCTTGGAGTCGGCGGCCTCGGCGAACAAATCATCGATGCTGGCGGCGTCCACCGAAGCTTCGGCGGTGTCGGTGGCCTGGGTGATAAAGTAGCCCGCCAGGGCGCGTCCGGTACCCACGTCGACCAGGGCGACATTTTCCAGCAACGGGTCATACACGGGGTAGGAAAAGACCCCGGCCAGCGGGGCCTCTCGCAACGCGAAGGAGTTGTCCTGGGCCGAGGCCAGCAGGAACGGCTCCCCCAGTTCCGGGGGACGCCCCAGGTTGGCGGCGGCTTGTGCATACATCTTTTCGTTGAGGAACAGGGCCGGTTGGCCGGGTTCGGGGGCCTTTCCCATAATCACTTTCAAGGAAGGGAAGAACCGCAGGTAGTCCTGGAGGTCGGCGGCAAACAGCGGTGCCGGTGAGGAAAAACCCAGGCGGGTGATTTTGGCGGCACCTACCACCAAGGGCTGAAACTGCGCGTCGGGCAAAGCCTGCTGTGCCGAGGCCAGAACCTGATCGTACTCAAGGATCACGGGCATTTTGAAGAACTCGCCCAGCAGGGGCAATTCGCTGCCAAACAAAGTGAAGGGGTCGTCTGAGGCCGAACTGACCGACAAATCGGCGGTCAGGCTGGTTTGGAAGGTCCGGGCCATGCCCGCGTCAGTGCCCGAAAACACCGTGTTGCCCAAGAACAACAAGGCCAAGGTTGCGGCAAGAAACAAGGCCAGAGGGAGTCGCTTGCGAAAGTACAACCGAGTGTTCTTGAGAGCCAGAAAAAATGTCATGGGCGTATGGATGTTGTACCCCATCAAACCGACGGGGTCAAGGTTGCCCGGTGTCCCCCAAGACGGTATGGAACAGGTCGGAGTACTGCTTGGCAATGCCAAGGGGTGAGAAGCGCTCAGCCACCAAGGCCCGTCCCCGCTGGGCCCAGACCTTCGCCTGGGCCTTGTCCTCGAGCAGCCGCACCAGAGCTGCCGCCAAGGCTTCGGCATCGGCCGGTTCGAACAAAACGCCGTTTTCGCCGTCGACCATAAATTCCTTCACGGCGGGCAGGGCCGAGGCCGCTACCGGGCACCCCAGGCACCAGGCTTCGAGAATCACCAGCCCCATTCCCTCCCACAAGGAAGGAAAGACAAGGGCGTCGGCCGCCTGATAGACGTCGGCCACCGGGACATACGCGCCCAGAAACCGCACCGAATCGGTCAGCCCGAGTGCCGCGACACGGGCCTCCAACTCGGCCCGCAGCGGACCCTCACCCGCAAAAACCACTTTCAGGTCGGAGTACCCCTTGCTTGGCAGCAGCTTCAACGCCTGGAGCAGAAACTCATGGCCCTTGGCCGGTATAAGCCGCCCCACCACGGCCAACACCCGGTCGTCCTCGGTGAGGCCCTGAGCCTGCCGAAACGCCGCCCGGGTCAGATGGGGTACCAGGCGGGCCGGATCCACGGGGTTGTAGATCACCGAATGCGGCGTACGGAGAAATCCATCCAGCAGAAAACTGTCGTTGCAAGCCTGGCTGACCCCGGTACGCACAGCCACGCGGCGGTCGCTGAGCCGGTAGCCGGCCTTCGTCAACCGGCCGGCGTTCTGCTTCACGCTGTGGTGGGTGGTGATTTGCAGAACCTTCCCTTTGACCCAGGGAGTGTAAATGTCGGCGCGGCCCAGGTGGGTGGAAATCAGGTCGGGTTTGAGCTCGCGGATGGCTTTGCGCAGACCCAGCAGGGCTCCGAACACGGCCTTCGGTCCCACGTTGAGCGAATGCAGCGGAAAGCCCAGAGCCCGGCACCGGCGCACCGAACCATGGTCCTCGGGCAGGGGTTCCAGGGCCAAAAACTGGCAGTCCCAACCCCAATCTCTCCAAAAGGGAGCCAAGTCGAGCAGTACGTTGGGAATGGCGCCGTTTTCAAAACTGGTGGTGATGAACAGAATGCGCTTCACAAGACCCTCCCAACATCAACGGTCAGATCGGCGGTGTGGGCACGCTCGGCAGCTTGCACCGGGTCGGCCAAGCGGTAGGAATACTCAACCCCGACGGCGCGGGCCAGGCTGAAATAGCAGTTGTTATGGGCGTCGCCCCGAAGGCGGATTTCGGTGACCCGCGTACCGGGCACCATAAACAGCAGATTGGTCAGCCCGGCTCCATGATTGCTGATCAAATGTTCGGTCTCGGCCAGCAACCGCACCTGGTCGGCAAAGGCCATCCCCTCCAGGTAAACGGTTTCGAACCCCTGGGCCTCGAGAACTGCCTTCAACTCCGATTCGTTGACAATCCGGCGGCGGGCGGCACGGGAGCGGCTGACGTACAGCTTGCGGAACGGCGCTTGGGGCTGAACCTTGGTCCGCCAGGCTTCGCCCACTTCGCGCATCGGCGCGGGCCGGTAATTGCCCGTGGGTGCCAACGCCGGAACCAGTAACGCCCCCTGCAACCGCCACCGGACGCCGGGTTCGAGAACTTGGTGCTTCAGCTCGGGAAACAGCGCCAGGCTTTGGGTCATATACCCGAACCGGTGGGCAAACTCGGGCAAAACCGCCTCAAAAGCGGCCAGGTGATCGCGCAGCCACCATAGCCGGGGCAGCACCTCGGTCACCCAGTGAAAGTACCCGTTGGAAAAGCGGTCGGTCACCACCAGCGGCGTGCGGCCCGCCGAAGGAACAAACCGCTGGCTGCGGGTGGTGGCCCGGACAAAGCTGTTTTTCACCAGCCCCTTCCAGCCCCCCAGATCAGCGTGCCAGCCGGCCGGCAGAAACTCCCCCGAAACCACCGACGTTTCCACGGCCGGCAACACAGCCGCTGTCTCGGCGGCAAACAACACCGCGTCGTCAGGGTGCAATAGGGTCGGCAAGGGACGATGGAGGGTTTCGGGTGGGAGCGAGAAAACCTTCACTTTGTTTTTGGTTCCTGAAGAGCGAGGTCAGAAAAATATGTGCGGTAGTACCCCCGATCCCGAGCCAAAAGGGCGTCGGCAAAACACCGTGCGTGAGCAGCCACCAGAAAGTCCGGCAACACCCTCTTGGCCTGGCCACGGTTTCTCAAATAGGCGGCAAACGTCTCGCCGGCCAGAAGTCCTGATTCCTGCGTGCTGGGAATCAGCTCCAGGTTCATGTCACCCAAAAAACAGGATCGTTTGTGAGAATATCCAGCAGCACCGAGGTATCAACCGCTGTGGTCACTCCCGAACCTCCGCCAGGTAGGCATCAACCGAGTCGAAACCTTCCGGCAAGCTTCCCTTTCCCCGCCATTTGGAGAACGGATCGGTTTGCTCGTTCTTTGTTCCGACCAGCTGTCCATTGATGACGGCAATCTCGAGGATGGTCCCCGGACGAAGACCCAGACTCACTCGCACCGACTTTGGCAGGGTGATTTGACCCCGCTCCGACACAACTGTTTTCATACTTTTAAGGTACGATTTCGTACCTGATCAGTCAAGCGTTCAGCTCCTTCCGGAAAAATGCGATGGTCCGTTTCAGGCCTTCTTCCAGATCGATGATGGGGTTCCAGCCCAGCTCTTTTTGAGCCACGCTGATATCGGGACGGCGCTGTTTGGGGTCGTCCTGCGGCAGGGGTTGAAAGGTCAGCTTCGCCTTTGACCCGGTCAGGCGGAGCACCTTTTCGGCCAGTTCCAGCATGGTGAATTCGCCGGGGTTGCCGATATTCACCGGCCCGGTAAAGCCGTTGGGGGTGGCCATCAGGCGGACAAAGCCTTCAATCAGATCGTCGGCGTAGCAGAACGAGCGGGTCTGCTGCCCCTCGCCGAAAATGGTCAGATTCTGACCCTTCAGCGCCTGCACAATGAAGTTGCTGACCACCCGGCCGTCTTCGGGGTGCATGCGGGGACCGTAGGTGTTGAAAATGCGCACCACCTTGATTTCGACCCCGTACTGGCGGTGGTAGTCGAAAAACAGCGTTTCGGCGCAGCGCTTGCCCTCGTCGTAGCAGCTGCGGATACCGATGGGGTTCACCTTGCCCCAATAGCCTTCGGGCTGCGGGTGCACATCGGGGTCGCCATACACCTCGCTGGTCGACGCCTGGAAGATTTTGGCCTTGGTCCGTTTGGCCAGCTCCAGCAGGTTCATCGCACCCAGAACGCTGGTTCGGGTGGTTTGAACCGGGTCAAACTGGTAATGCACCGGGCTGGCCGGGCACGCCAGGTTGTAAATTTCGTCCACGTCGGTCCAGTAGGGTACCGACACATCGTGGCGGACCAGCTCGAAATCGGGGTTGGCCATCAGCGGGGCGATGTTCTTCTTCTGCCCGGTAAAGAAATTGTCGAGGCACAGCACCTCGTTGCCCTCGTTCAGCAATCGCTCGCACAGATGCGAACCCAAAAAGCCGGCACCGCCGGTCACCAAAATACGTTTTTTCATAGTCAACCTCAACTTGCACGTTTGCTCGTCACACGGTAAAATGTGCGACATGGACTATCTGCCACGCCACCTTCAAGCCACACTGAAAGAAGCGGCGCTCCACTTTGCCGCCCTGGGGGTGATGGGCCCTAGGCAGGTCGGCAAATCCACCCTTCTGAACCAGCTTTTTGGGGCGACCCATCGAACCCTGACCTTTGACGACCTGGCCCTGCGGTCCGCCGCAAAGCGAGATCCGGACCTCTTTCTTGACAGCTTTCAAGGACCCTTGATTCTCGATGAAATCCAATTTGTCCCGGAACTGCTTTCTGCTGTCAAGCGGCGGATCGACCAGGGAGCTCCCCCTGGGTCGTTTCTGATCACAGGCTCACAGCAGTATGCGCTCATCAGGAACCTTCAGGAAACCCTCGCGGGGAGAATCGTTCTGTTTGAACTCGGCCCGATGACGTTTCAGGAACAACGGGGCCTTGGTTTAGAAAAAACCTG
>JFJP01038157.1_pt1 | contig 19211 bp, 19 predicted proteins | sample 431651 | NCBI WGS metagenome assembly JFJP01 (sample SAMN02602958, study PRJNA72255) | Microbial mat metagenome, whole genome shotgun sequencing project. | biome: fresh water; feature: sink hole; material: water; isolation source: purple microbial (photo- and chemosynthetic) mats found in...
CGTTCAGGCCTTGCAAGATTTCAATTATGGTATAACGCTAAATCCTAAAAAAGCTGCATTATATACCAATAAGGGTAATTTATTATATCAGTTAGGAAATAAGAATCAGGCCTGCACTCAATGGCAAAAAGCAATTAATTTAGGTTGTTTGGATGCAACATCATATTATAATCAATTCTGTAAATAAAAAAATCCAAACAATAAGCTTTTTAAATGACTAAAGTAAAAACTATTTTTATTTACAATTGTTCTAATTGTATAATATCTAGGTCAAACCAAATTTTATAACAAGAGAGTGATTTCCGAACATCATCATAATGAGCCAAGTAAAAAAAATCTTTTTATCAGCGTTTTGCTCAACGCTATAATTACTATTGCCGAATTTATTGGTGGTGTTTTATCAAACAGTCTTGCTTTAATCTCCGATGCTTTTCATAATCTAAGCGATACCATGGCAATTATTATTAGTTACATTGCTTTGGTAATAGGCAAAAAAGATGCAACTAAAAAAAATACATTTGGTTTCAAACGAATTGAAATACTTGCGGCACTTTTTAATTCTGTTGTGCTTATTGCAGTTTCGATCTATCTTTTTTACGAAGCATATCATCGCTTTTTAGATCCAAAACCAATTAAAGGAATGTTGATGTTTATTGTTGCATCAATTGGCCTGGCAGGAAACCTGATCTCTGTTCTATTACTCCATAAAGATTCATCGCATAATCTGAATGTTAAAGCTGCATATTTGCATTTAATGGGTGATACCTTATCATCTGTAGGTGTAATTATTGGTTCAATACTGATTTATTTTTGGAATTTTACATGGATAGATCCACTGCTGACTGTTATTATAGGAATTATAATCCTAAAAGGATCTTGGGTAATTATAAAAGAAACAATTGAGATATTAATGGAAGCTAGTCCGGCAAATCTCGATCTGGAACTGATAAAATCAGAACTTGAAAAACATTCTGAAATAAAGAATATTCATCATATTCATGCATGGCGATTATCTGATACAAATACTCATTTTCAGTGTCATGCAGATGTTAGTGAAAATATAAGCATAAAAGAAGCCGATAGGATTAGACTTGAATTGGAGTCTGTTTTAAAAAACCAATTTCATATTGATCATGTTACCATACAATTCGAATATGATTCGTGTGCCGATAAACGATCTATAAAAATAGGCAAGGGGACTAATCAATGTTGTTAAAAAAGCGCTTATTAAAGTTTACCAGATACAATTTATCAGTTGTACGGGTAAGAGCAGTATAAAGCCATCGTAAAAACTCAATATCTATCTGATGATCAGCAAAATATCCATGATCGATAAATACTGATTTCCACTGACCTCCTTGTGCTTTATGGCATGTAACTGCATATGCAAACTTCACCTGTAATGCATTAAAAAAGGGATTGCTTTTTACTTTGTTGTATTTTGCTTTTTTACGCACTATATCTGTAAAATCTTCAACAATATTATAGAACAATTTCTTATTGTCCTCTGATGTCATCGCTGCCGAATTAATTTCTAGAGTATCAAGTATAATTTTACAGCTGATTTCAACATCATTATAATCGATGAAACGTAAAATCACATCAGCAAATCGAAATCCGTATCTTTCAGTATATTTCTTAATTTTTACAATTTCAGCAATATCCCCATTTGCAATAAAATCAATGTCCTCATTATCTTCAATCCAGAAATAGTTGTTTTTAACAACCATAATTAAATCACCCACAGCAATTTCTTCTTCGCGCCATAAAATTTTACTTCGTATTCCCTTATTATACTGATTAGCAGTTTTATTCGATCGGGTAATAACTATTGTGTTTTCCAGACCATATTTATCATACGATTCGGTAATTTTCTCAATTAATTCTGTTCCGGATAATGCTTCAATATCTTTAAAGGGCTCGAGTTGAATTTTTGGAAAATCAACCGGTTGTATATTTATTTGAGCTCTAACCTGTGTAGCGTTAAATAATACACCCGATTCTTTTGTTTGTCTTAAAACTTCAGTAAGTGTTACTTCTTTAACCGAATAGTTAAATGAACTCAAGTATTTTTCATCAAGAGCAGGACTTATTTCAATCCCAACAGGAGGCAACTGAGCAGTATCACCAACAAGAATCAGCTTACAGTTTTTATCGTTATAGACAAAGCTTAACAGATCATTTAATAATTGACCACTTCCGAATATCGATAACTCATTTGAGTGGTTTGAAATCATGGAAGCTTCATCAACAATAAACAAGGTATTGGAATTGAGATTTGCATTTAAAACAAACGTTCCAAATCCATCTTTGGATGATTTTTGCCTGTAAATTTTTTTATGAATTGTAAATGCTGATTTTTGCGAATATGACGAAAGCACCTTGGCAGCTCTTCCGGTTGGAGCCATTAGCATGGATTTAAGCTTTAATTCTTCAGCAGTTTTTACTAAAGCGCTAATTACCGTAGTTTTTCCTGTACCTGCATATCCTTTTACTAAAAAAATCTTATGTGATTCATTATCAATAATAAACTCAGATAAGCCTTCGATTAAAGTAAGTTGGTTATGAGTTGGTTCATAGCCGAGATTTTTTAAAATGGAATTTTTTAGATGATCCTTTAACATTTTACCAAATTATACGAAATATAATCTAAAATTTAATTTTTTTGTTAAATTTGCATGCAAACATAAAATAATTAAACCAATGAAAAGAATAATTCAAGTTGTACTATTAATAGCAATAGTTGTTTTGGCATACCTTATCTGGGAAAGTATTCAAACACCAATTCGTTTCAATAAAGAAAAAGATATTAGATATGCTGCTACCATTCAACGATTGAAAGATATCAGAACTGCTCAACTAGCTTTTAAAGATGAGTTTGGAAGATTTACAGCAAGTTTCGATTCGTTGATTCAGTTTGTTGAAAGTGACTCGATGAAACTTGTAAAAGCAATTGGTAGTATACCTGATGATTTATTAGCACAAGGATGGACCGAAGCAATTGCTTTAAAAGAAGGTATCATTACTCGTGATACTATAAAAATTGCCATAAAAGATACGTTGTTTGCAGATGATTTTGTTGCTGCTGATTTGCGTTACGTACCTTTTACTGAAAATGTACAATTTGAAATGGCTACTGGTACTGTTTTAACAGGATCAGTTAATGTGAACGTATTCGAAGCAAAAGTGAGTAATGATTTACTATTGCATGGTCTTAACGAGCAGTTAATCATTAACTTAAATGACCGAATGAAAACATCTAAAAATTATCCTGGAATTAAAGTTGGTGATCTTAATGAGGCAAACAATAATGCAGGTAATTGGGAATAAGAAATCTTAGCTATGCAAGATGTTTTTTTTATTGATGAAACATTAGATAAAAATTTAACACATACCTATCACTTGTCCATTCAAGCTGGCTTGAATGGACTTTCTTTTTGCATCCTCGATCCGGTAACTAATAAGTACATCGTTTTAAGCCATAAGAGTTTTGAAAAAAACCTTCCCATTGAAGATATTACTCTTTTTATTGTTGAATATATTGAGTCGAATGAGTTTTTAAATAAGAAATATAAGAGTTCCCGACTTATCTGGATTTCAGAAAAAAATATTGTAATTCCTGATGTTTTATTTTCGAAAGATGATTTGAAAAAGCATTTTGAATTTATCCACCAGCTTGATGAACTTGATGAGATCCATTATAATAAATTGCAACAATTGAACGCTTATAGTGTTTTTGCAATACCTAATTTAGCAGCAAATCTATTTGCAAAACATTTTAATGGAATACGGTTTTATAATCAGCAACAAGTGCTATTAGATGGAATCATTGGCAAATCATTTTTAAGTAAGTTTAAAATAACAGTGTTTGTTTGGTCTGATTTTATTGATATTGCAATAACCGAAGCCCATAAGTTATTGTTATTAAATAGTTTTAAGTTTAAAAGTGATATTGATATTGTATATTATGTACTTCTGTTATTCGACCAGTTTAATTTTAACAACGAAAATTGTGATTTAACATTAAGTGGTTTTTTAGAAAAAAACTCAAAAGTATATTCACAGCTTCAAAAATATGTAAAACACATAAAGTTTGATCATTTGCCCGAAAGTTTTAATTATAGTTATACATTTGACAAAATACCACATCACAGGTTTTCTAATCTATTTAATCTATTAAATTGCGAATAATTAGTGGTTCATACAAAGGAAGGATGATTCATCCTCCAAAAAACTTTAAAGCACGGCCTACCACAGATTTTGCTAAAGAAAGTTTATTTAATATAATCAATAACAACTTTGATTATTCTGAAATAAAAGCGCTTGATCTTTTCTCGGGTACAGGTAGTATTTCATATGAGTTAGCTTCAAGAGGATCTTCAGATATTGTGTCTGTTGAACTAAATTATAATCATTATGCATTTATAAAAAAGACAGCTGCTGAATTAAATTTTTTACAAATAAAGACAATACGTGCTGATGTTTTTAAATTTTTAAAAACTTGTAATCGTACATTTAATCTTATTTTTGCTGATCCTCCTTACGATCTTAAAAATATTGAAATAATTCCGGATATTATATTCGAAAAAAAACTCTTAGATAATGATGGTTGGTTAATTCTTGAACATGGCTCCAGAACAGATTTTAGCACTCATGAAAAATTTAAGGAGCAGCGAGATTACGGAAGTGTAAATTTCAGTATTTTCGATTGTTTAAAAAACTCTAAAAATTAGTTCGATTTTTTTTGCTAAATTGAAAATATAATCTATTTTTGCAACGCGATTGAATAAAATGGTTCGGTAGTTCAGTTGGTTAGAATACCTGCCTGTCACGCAGGGGGTCGCGGGTTCGAGTCCCGTCCGGACCGCTTTTTAAAAGGAAAGCCCTTGATTTTCAAGGGCTTTTTTATTTTCTGTCGATTTATTGTCGAGCTAACCAAAAAAGTTTCCATTTTTTCATCTCATTTCTAATTATTACTTTCATAGGAAATTTAAATAATTGAATCTATGAAAAAGATAAAAAAGATAATATTCAATCCTAAAGTTACATTAGGAGAATTAGCTCAGTCAATAAAATATAGCATAAGAAATGCACCTCAGGATATAATAAAAAATAAGCATGAATCATTAATTGATGAAGAATTTAATGATCTTTATGACAGAAAGATTATAAAATTTGTATTAATTATTGTAGCATTAATCTCCATAATATGTCTCCTTTCAAGCTATGTTTTTTTAAGAAATACTTCATTAAGCAGTCTTACCAATTTTTTTGCTGGAGTGACACTCCTAACGCTTGTTAGTATTATTACCGCTAGATTAACACTTTCATTTAAAACAATAAGAAAATACGAGAGGCTTCTTTCACATTTAAAATGGAGCAAAAGCCTCTTCAATGAAAATAGTACAAGTATTGAAAAAATAGAAAATCAAATTGATGAATTTGTATTTAAAATCGATAAAGGTTTAGAGATAGATAAAAGGGAATTTGAGCTTTTTGATACAAGGACAATTGTAATTCTAATAGATATATTTAACAATATAAATGATGTACCTCGATTTAATGAAATATATTATGCAAACATTGTAAGAAAAATTACAGGATGCTCTCCAAGAAGATTTAGAAATTTTATTAAGGATCCTTATTCTGAAACTTATTCCATTGATAGATGTATTGATTTAGTTAAAAAGTTAGAAGAAATAAAAATAGTTTTAAATGAAATTGAGTACAATAAAGCAGATGATTATATAATAGGTAAGATTAAATTCCTGGATGAGCAAATCCAAAAAATTAAAATGAAAAAGAAACCAAACTCGACAAAAAAATAAAAACACAGATTAAAACTAAAAAGTAATACTTAAATATGATAATTACTTATAATTATTGACTAAAAAATTATACTATTCTAATCGATAGATTATCTGTTACTTAAGCATAGATTTTAGCTTTTTGTTGCATGCCCCCTGCCCATGCTTTTATTTTTTCATGTGTATAATAGTGAAAAAATTCACTTTAATTCAACACAACCATGAAAAAAGCAATGCAAGAATCTGTAATCTTAATTGGGTTTTCTGAGGAAAGATTTAAAAAATTTCTTTCTTCTGCAATGAATGAATACTTCGAAAATTGGGGTAAGGGTATATTAAAATCAAGTAAGGATGAAGAGGAATTAATGACAATTCCAGCTTCTGCAAAGTTTCTAAATAAGACCCCCAGAACAATTTATAACTGGATCGACCAGGGAGTCCTAAAAAGATACTATATACAGGATTCTCCATATCTTAAAAGGTCTGATTTAATTAACCTACCTAAAATAAAAATCCAAGAAAATGAAAAAGAGTAAAGCCATCACTTTACTCCTTTTAAAATATCTTACAATAAACCTGTTGTTTATCTTTTACAAAGATAAATGACTCTTACCAATTTAACAATAACAATATGAAAGAAAATATAAAAAGGTATATAAGAGTCGGGACTGATTATTATAAAATAATAAATATACCATTATCAAGTGGTGACAGTCTAATAACATTAAAAAGATGGAGCTATGAAGTTTTAATTCGTGATTATTTACGTGATGAGATTAATACTATACCAAAACTTGATGGCTTCTGCGTTTACCCAGATCATATTAATTATAAAAAAATAGTTAATGGCACATTCTACAATAAATACTTGCCTTTAAAAGTAAGGCCAAAGTCAGGTAATTGTAATACAATTATTGAATTCATTAAACACATTTTCGGAGAACAGTTTGAACTTGGTCTTGATTATCTGCAGATACTCTATATTCATCCGAAAGAAAAGCTTCCGATCCTGGCATTGGTTTCAACTGATCGAGAAACAGGGAAAAGTACATTTTTATACTTCTTAAAACTGATTTTCGATTCTAATATGTCGATCCTTAATAACGAAGATCTTCGATCCAGCTTTAACTCAGAGTGGGTATTTAAAATTTTATTAGCAATAGATGAAACTTTCTTAGACAAGAAGGAGGATAGTGAACGATTGAAAAACCTCTCAACTGCAAAATTTTATAAGCATGAAGCAAAGGGACAGGATCGGTATGATATTGAGTTTTTTGGCAAATTTATTTTGTGCTCAAATAACGAAGATAGTTTCATAAATATTGATCAGCAGGAAACCAGGTATTGGGTTCGGAAGATTCCAGTAATAGTACAAAAAGATGATCTAATACTTGAAAAAATTAAAAAAGAAATTCCAGCTTTTTTGGATTTTTTGCTTAATAGGGAGCTTTCCACCAAAAAACAAACAAGGATGTGGTTTACGACAGATCAGATTAAAACTGAAGCCTTGAAAAAACTGAAAAAGAAAAACAGGGGACGACTTGAACGTGAAATGATAAATGTAATTGAGTACATAATGGATACAGAGAGCATCAATGAAATTAAAATTTGTCCTAAAGACGTGGTTGATTGGATGAAGTATTACGGTTTCAGAAATATCAATTTTTCTGATGTAAAATATGTTCTGCAGGGAAACTGGTCATTGGATCCAGTTAAAAATTCATTAGCCTATACGGGTTATCACTTCGATTTTACAGGGACTGTATTACCTAATCCAAGAAAAGGAAGGTATTATATTATTACACGTGAATTTTTAACAAATAATAATGATTAGATGACAATGAACATAATATTCAATAAATCTGATTGTTATGTCTCATCAAAATCTCATCTTTTTCTCATCAATTCATCTTGATACAAATGATGAATAAAAAATGGATGTTAAAGTTTTAATTAATAATGTTTTACAAATTAATCATCAAATCATCAAAAAAATTACTATGAAAAGAAAAATAAATATTGAAGAAGCAAAAATGATCCCATTGGAGGAGTTTTTAGAGAAAAATAATTTTTACGCATTTAAAAAAAATGGGAATGACTATTGGTATTTATCTCCATTTAGAGATGAAAAAGAACCATCTTTTAAAATAAATACAGTTTTAAATGTATGGTTTGACCATGGAATTGGTAAAGGTGGAACTATTATTGATTTGGGCATTGAATTATATAAGTGTTCAATTTCTGACCTACTGGTAAGACTTTCTGATAATAATTTTTCTTTTCACCAGCCTGTCTTTAATCAAAGTAAATTAAATGAATCCAAAATTGAAGTAATCGAGATAAAAAAAATAAATAATCAATACTTAATTGATTATTTGAAGAAGAGAAGGATTAATTTAAAAAATGCTGAAAAATACTGCAAGGAAGTGACATTCAGGCTGAATGAAAAGAAATTTTTTGCAATTGGATTTCCTAATGACTCAGGTGGCTATGAGCTGCGGAACAAAAGCTTTAAATCAACTGTTTCGCCCAAGGATATTACTACAATTATTAATAATTCAACTAATTTGTGTGTCTTTGAAGGTTTTTTCGATTTTCTTTCTTTCCTGCAGCTGAATATTCAAAAACCAGAAAACAGTGATTACCTTATATTAAACTCACTCTCATTCCTTGAGAGAGCTTCGAAACATTTTAAAAATTATGAGAAAGTTTATTTCTATTTAGATAATGATACTGCCGGAGGTGATGCAAGAAAGAAGATACTTCAAATGGGGTTAAGCTCAATTGAAGATTGTGGCCACCTCTATTCATCTGATAAGGATTTGAATGATTTTCTGGTTAGACAGACCAAAGAAGAGTACAAAGAATTGGAACAACAGGTAATGAATTTTAAGACCCCTCCCCTTAAATTTTAATAAAATTATACCGCATGAAAAGTCATCAAATCCATGGAGGTAGGATTGCCGGCGCACAAAGGAGCCAGCTATGTTTTGACGAAGTCAAAACCTGCTGGCTCAACTTCATGCTTTGCATTTGTTGAGAAAGAAATGGAAAATCCTGCTAAAAATAAAGGTGGAAGACCAAGGAAAAAGGTAAAACGACAAGAGCAACTTGCTGTTATGTGTACCTTTATTGAAAGACGTTTTATTGAAGGTAAAGCTAAGAAGGCAGGATTTACCATTTCTGAATATTTAAGAGAAATGGGTCTAAACGGCCAGCTGGTTATTAAAACCTATCCTCCTGAAATACTTCAGTTTTCTGGAAAATTAAATCATCTGGCAGCCAATATTAATCAATTGGCAAAAATGAAAAATATTAATGAACAGCTTACACCCATTGAACGAGCAGAATTAAAAATGCTTTCAGAGGAAATACGAATATTGGCAACAAACATAAAAAAATACTTAAAATGATAGGCAAAATAACAATTGGGAAGGATTTTGGAGGGTGCATAAGATATGTTCTTGAAGGTAAAGCAGGTGAGAAGAAAGAATTCGCTGAAGTTTTGCAATATAACAACTGTTATGGTGAAAAGAATGATCTAATACAACAATTCAGAGATGTTGGAGCATTAAACAGGAAAATAGAAAAGCCAGTATGGCACACCTCCTTAAGCTTTGCTGAAGGGGATAAGATTAGAAAAGATCAAATGATCGAGATAGCTGAAAAATTAGCTAAAAAATTTGGTTTTGAGAATAAGCAATATCTGGTAGTTCAGCATCACGACACAAAACATCAACATATCCATATTGTGACAAATCGTGTAGGATTTGATTCAAAAGCCATTGCAACAAATCTTAATTACCAAAAAATTGCGGAATTTAATCGAGCAATTGAAAAGGAATATAGCCTTGAACAAGTTTTGTCGCCTGCAAGGTTTTTAGGTAAAGAAAAGAATTTAGTACCCCGGCATGATATAAGAAAAGATAATATAAAAGATATAATACACGATACAATATCAAAATCAAAGAATCTGAATGATTTTAAATCGCTAATTGAAAACAAAAACATAAAGGTTGAGATTGGACGTGGAATTGCTTTTATAGATTCAAAAGGAGTGAGAATCAAAGGAAGCCAGATAGGATATTCTCTTAGCAAACTTAATAAGCTTCTATCCATTACAAAAGTTTTAAAACCTGAATTTATAATACAAAAAATAATAACTAAATCATTAGATTATGAAAGATGAAATACTTGTAGAATTATTAAATGAAATTCTCAAAGAGAATAAGGAAATCAGAACTGAAAGTAAAGAAATAAGGAATGAACAACAGTTTTTAAAAACTGCATTTGAAAACTTTGCTTCTCAGGAAAAAGAAGCACTTGATCGAGTTAAAAACCTTAAGGTTAATATTGATCTGGCACCAATTATGAATTCTGTTGAGACAGGTATTAGTGCAATTTCTAATAATGTCAAGAAAGGAATAATTGAATTGCAAGGAGAGCGAAAGGAAATTGTTATGAAAATTTCAAATTGGAGAAATGATTTGATTTCAATTTCTAAGTTGCTGCTTTACTTAGCTTGTTTTTATTTTATTATCCTGTTATTTGGCAAGTATTATATGCCAGTTGTTCGAGAAAAGCAAAAGTTTAAAAGTGCTTATGAATATATTTATTATAATGGCACTATCAATCAGGATTATTACCAACAAGTAATTCTGGAGTTTGATAAAAGAAAAAGTAAAAAGGAATTGATAAAATTAACAAATAAACTTAAAGAAGAGTCGACTAATCCTTTGGTTTGGTCGAAATAAAAGTAATAAAAAAGGCACATCCTGTAATAAATTCCAGGAAGAGCCTTTTTTATTCAAATTGTATAAGGACTTTAATTTTTGCACACATCCCAAAAACAACCAAACAAAAATGAAAGACCTTATGAGTTTATTTTTAATTAAATCCTACCATTTAGTTTTCCAGATCCAATGCCTCATTAGAATTGGTGCTGGGTTCTTTTTCCTCAATAATTCCTCACAAAGTTAGCAAATCCTTTTGAAATGAGCCCACAAAGCTAATTCACTGGCACCTAATAAATTCGGCATAAAACCGCTAAAGCTATTTATACGAATTTATATTGCTCGAATTCAAAAGTATTTCCGGTTCTGGTTCCGAATTATTAATTAAAACACCGGAGTCAGGTGGATAAAGTCGGAGCTAATGTTATGAATATAGATTTAAAAATAAGTGATGTTGAGCGCGGAATTTATTTATATGTTCTTGTGCTTCAGAATGACAAATTTTATATAGGAATAACAAATAGTCCTGAAAAAAGATTTCAAAAGCATAGTAGTGGTAAATCTATAAAATTTATAAATGAGAATCTACCCATTATTGATACTCGAAAAATTCTACTTGCTACTACAAATAGGGATGAAGCATTAAGAATAGAAACAAAAACAACTCTTACATTAATTCATTACTATGGAGTAGAGAATGTTTGTGGAGGAGATATTACAGGAGATCTTGATGCAAGAATTACTAAACTTAAATCATATTTCATCAAACCTTTAATCTGACTTTTGATTCTATTGTAAGCTCCCTTTTTCAATCTTACCGCAAAGGTATGCCCATACTTAAGAACCCATCAAGACCAAGACAAGTGTTCTGCCGCAGGCGCAACACAGAACAGTCTTGACTGAACCTTAAGTCTGGCATTTTTTATTGCTTAACAGATTGAATTAAGGGTAATTATATTAAACAAAGTTACAAGTCGTTAAAAATGCTTCTTAATCAATTTTATTGATTCTTTAAAAAAATGCAATCTGAAAGTATTATTCTAATTGCAATTTCCAAACATATGTTGTATAACATACAAAAACCAGGGTCAGTTTTTGGCAAAAAAAGGGACTTACTAAATGAGGGAGATAAATAATTATATTTTTTCTGTGATTAGAATTAATAAAACTAAAAATTAAATATTAAAACAAAATAAAACAAGTAACAAAAAGATTATAGAAATACCAGAAGAGCAACTAAGTACTTGTTTTGACTTGAATTTATTAACAGAGTCTTTTTATTTACCAATAACTAACAAGAATATATGAATTTTTTAGAGTGTATTGAAAGAATTGAAAAATTGGATTTTCTAATTAGAATTGAAAAAACAGGAACACCAAATGATTTAGCAAAGAAACTTAATCTTTCAGAAAGACATTTATATAGATTAATTGAATTAATGAAAAACCTTGGGGCAGAAATAGTTTATTGTCGTTATAAACAATCTTATAAATATAAAAAACCAATTAAGTTCAAGTTTGGATTTGTCGAGTTAGCAATGTCGGAAACTCAATAAATTAAGTTATTATAAAAATATTAATTAAAATATTTTGTGGCTGTCAGAAAATGGCAGTGGTTTAATTTAAATTTAAAATTTATAAGCCATATTCAATATTTCATATATAGAATATTAAACCCTAAGAAGATAAGGGTTTTTTCGTATCATTTAATCTGTTTAAATGTTACATGTAGAAATTAAGTTCATAATAAGAAAAAATTAGAAAACACTTAAACCAATTTTAGAAATGCTACTTGAAACCGCAACTATTCAAAAACCTCAAAGACTTAAAGAATATAAATCAGATCAACCAGAAGTAACGATATCTAGAATTAGAAGTATTTTGCAGGATATAGGAATTTTTATTTTTGAAGAGTATACAACAATCCATCATCAAAAATTATTTTCTTCAAGAATTAGGATTGGAAATGATGAAATTTGGGACTTAAATATTGGTACTAATGGAAAGGGTTATTCAATTAAATATTCACTTGCAAGTGCATATGGTGAATTTATTGAAAGACTTCAAAATAATCTAATATTTAATGAAAAGTTTCTATTCTTCGCTTCAAGATATTCAGCCGATGGTTTTCAGTTTAAAGATTTAAAGTTAGATTTTATTGAATATCCAGATGAAGTTCTTTTATCAATAGATGCAACTTTATCGAATTCAATAGTTCAGCATTTATTGAGATTTGATATTGGAGGAAATTTGAACTATAGAATTAATAATAACAAACAACTTAGGTTGTTTACACCCTTTTATAATGTTTTTAATGCTAAGGTAGAATTATTGCCAATACTGCTAATTAAACAATACACTACATCTAACGGAATGAGTGCAGGGAACAGTCCTGAAGAAGCCATAATTCAGGGTATTTCTGAAATAATGGAGAGGTATGTTATAAAGAAGATTTATTTTGATAAAGTTGTTCCTCCAGATATTCCAATTGAATTATTTGAAGGAACTAATATTTATAAGCATATAAAATTGCTGGAGGAAAAATCTGGTTACAAAATTATTATTAAGGATTGTTCATTGGGTATAAGTTTGCCTGTAATAGGAATACTAATAGTAGATAAAAGTAATAATAAATATTGTTTTCACCTAGGAGCAGATCCTTCTCCTATTACGGCTCTTGAAAGGAGTCTTTCTGAACTATTTCAAGGAGCAAATCCAAATAGGTTTAAAAACATTCACTTTTCTAATAACTTAGAAATGGAGAATATAGAAAAAAATCTATTAAAACATTATCAAGCTACAATAACAAATGGAAAGGGACAATGGCCAAAAAATATCTTTAGCGAACATTTTTCTTATGAATTTGAAGGTTTTGAAAATTTAATTTCGAATAATGATGAAACTGATTTGGCTTATCTCCTTAGAGTATTAAAAAAACTAAATTATGATATTTATATAAGAGATGTTTCTTTCTTAGGATTTCCATCTTATTATATATATATACCTGGTATGAGTGAGAACTATGACGAGATTTTAACTATCGATAATAACTTAATAATTACTGCAAATAATCTTTTAAATTCAGAAAAACAAGATTTAGCCTTATTATCCGAAATAGTTTTAAAAAATAAAGACTTTGAGCAGTTATTATTTTATAATCTAAACTATGATCTTAAGGAATTAGATTATAACCTTTTTTTAGTTATGCTCTCTTATTTTATGAATGATCTCAAAAATTCATATGAGGCAATTGTACGTTACTTGGAGAATACCGATGATAAAAATGATAGGCAGTATTTTCTTTGCATTAGAGATTTTCTATGGTTAAAAATTAATAATGTTGATATTGAGAAGATTTATAAAAATCTAGAGAAGTTTTATGAAAAAGAAATTGTTGATATTGTACTGGCAGATTTTTCATCAAACCACAATATATTTAAACACTTTAAGCTACCAAATTGCTTTAACTGCAATGAATGTATGATAGTTCAAAGTTGTTTTATAAAGAACATTTTAGAGATTGTAAAGAACATTCAGAAATTATATAAGTTAAATGAAATCAAACAAGAGAACCTTTCAAATATTTTAAAAGGGGATGCTGAAAACCTTTAATAATAAACAGAGTAAGCGAAACAAATAATTTAGTTATTATGAGAAAAAAATTAAATCTCACACAATCAAAATTGAACGAAATTAAAAGACCTAATTTAAGTAAAATTAAAGGAGGCGTAGCTAATGGAGGTTGTTCATGTGGCTGCTGCGGAACATCTAGTACAGCTGATAATGCTGTTGCAAATTGCGACAAAGGTATTTTATCTAAATGTCCTCCAATGCAACAATAAAATTGACTAAATGAAGGTGATTAATCACCTTCATTTTTTATACTTAAATATTTCAAATAAAAACTTAGAAAAGTGAAATCTGTTATTCCCTTAAAAACAAGAAATGATAATTACTATTTGTATTTTATTAAAGAAAAAATTTTAACATTAAGTAATTCATCTTTGAATTTGGATATTGAGAAATTACCTTTTAAAACAAAATCTATAGAAGACTACCTGGCTCAAAAAGAGAAATTTCAATCAAATCAAAACTTAGAGTTGATCAAAAACTTTTTTGACAATGGTTACCTTGATTTAGTTGATACAATGGAATTATATTCTGATCAATTAGATGATAATCGTATAGTTAAATTTCTATCAAGCATTAAACAAATTACATTTGAGATGACTGAAAAGTGTAATTTAAGTTGCACTTATTGCGGATATGGAGAGTTTTACGGGAGTTATGATAAAAGAATAGGGAAATCACTAAAAATAGATTATGCAATTAATTTGTTAACTTATTTGACAGATAAATGGAATTCAGAAAATAATACTTCTCATGGCAGACCAATATATATTAGTTTTTATGGCGGAGAACCGTTATTGCAGTTTGATGAAATAAAAAAAATTATTAGTTTTTCACGAACACTTAATTTAAAACATAATAATTTTATATACTCAATAACAACAAATGCCTTATTATTAAAAAAATGCATCTCTTATTTAGTTGAAAATGATTTCAGGGTACTAATAAGCCTCGATGGTAATAAAACTAATAATGGTTATAGAAAATATAGAAATGGGAAAGATGCATTTGATGATATTTTTGAAAATATTAATTATGTTAAAGAAAAGTATCCTGATTTTTTTATTAAAAACGTTCAGTTTAATTCTGTATTACATAATTTAAATACGGTTGAAGATACAATTAGTTTTATTCAGAAACAATTTGAAAAAATACCAGCAATTAGTGAACTAAATACATCAGGCATTATAGAAAGTAAAAAGAAAGAATTTTGGAAAACTTATAGAAACTATAACGCAAGTATGAATGAAAGTGAAAATTATGAGACCCTTATTAATGATCTTTTTTTTGAAACACCAGTTGGAAATTTGGTAACTCGTTTTGTAAATAATAATCTTTACTTTAATAAAAGTGATTATATTGATTTACTTTATTGTAGAAACGATGTTGCACAAACTCCTACCGGAACATGTCTGCCAATGACAAAAAAAATATTTGTGACAGCGCAAGGTAAAATATTACCATGTGAAAGAATTAGTCATGAGCATTATTTAGGCTATGTTGATAATAATGCTGTAAATATCGATATTAATAGGATTAAAAATAACTATAATAATCATTTTCAAAGAATTTTGAAACTTTGTTCCAAATGCTATAATATTTTTGAATGCAGCCAATGTATGTTTTTTTTAGATCTTGATGCCAGTCCAATAAAATGTAAGGGATTTACCAGCTATGAAAATTATAAAAATAAGCTAGAGTATATTGTGAATTATTTAGAGAATAATCCTGAAAAATTATCAGCAATACAAAATGAATATGAATATGTATTTTAAATAATAGTATGAAATCAAAAGTATTATACTTGTACCCTTTTGTTCATGTGAACATTAAAAATAAGGCTTTGCTATACAATACAATAAATAATAAATCTTTGATTACTACTAAGATAGCTATAAAGGAATTACTAGCAAAGTTATTTAACAGTCAAAATAAGGTTATTATTTTGGAATCAGATATACTTAAGAACCATGAAATTTATGATTTTCTATTAAAAATAGTTGATTTAAATATGGGTAATATTTTGGATTATTCTGATTCAAAAAAACTACCCTTACAGTTTATAAATAGATTGAAAATACAAAAAGAGATTGAATTTCTAAAAACAAGGAACGATAGATCTATAGGTGAGGATATTCTTAATTATTTAAAAGAAGTAGTAGTTTATTTAAATAGTGCTTGTTCTTTACTATGTAAGTCTTGTGATTATGGATATAGACAAATAGTGACTTGTAAAAAGGGTAAAGCCGGAGAAGAAATCGACTTAATCTTATTCAAGCGGCTTGTAAACATTATAGATACTATTCCTATCGAAACATTACATATTACGGGGGGGGACATTTTCAAATACAGTAATTTAAGTGAAGTTATTTCTTTAATACATGAAAGAAAATTTTCAACAGTATTTCATATAAATTCTCAAAATCTATTAGATGATTATAATGAGATTAATAAGAAAGTTTTTGAAAATGATATTTTCAATGTTGTTATAAATAATTATGAAGATTTAGAATACAAGAGTTTGTTTAATTTTTTAAATGATAATATTCCAAATTGGGATGCAACTTTTATGGTTGAGAACGAAGAACAATTAGAAATTGCAGAAAAAGCTTGTAAGAATCTTGATCAATCAAAAATAGAAGTTAAAGCTATATATAATAAACATAATATGACATTCTTTAACGAGAACGTATTTATTAAAGAAGAATTTCTCCTTGAAGAGAAACATGATTTGCATAGTATAATGCAAAAACAGGGACTAAACACAAACTTTTTTGGATCAATGATTTTAGATTGTGATGGAGAACTATATTCCAATTTTAGCCATAAATCATTAGGGAACTTCAAAACCATCTCGATTCAAGAGGCTATTTTTAAAGAATTAAAGACTAATTTGTGCTGGCGATTTTTACGACAAGACGTAGAGCCCTGTTCTCAATGTTTTTACAATTTGCTCTGTCCAGCTATAGGTCCCTATGAATTTGAAATAGGAAGATTTAATTTGTGTGATATTAGTATTAAAGGTTAAATATTTTATATAAGAGAATAATATGTTAAAACATTTAATTATAAGCTTTTATCGCCAGGTTAAATTTAATAAGACTCTGCATGCATTAAATTTTTTGGTGCTTACTATAGGATTTATAGTTCTTTTATTTATTTACTTATTTCTAAGAAATGAATTCAAATATGAGTATTTTCAAAAAAATAAGGATTCAATTTTTCGGATAATAACAGTTAACAAATCTTCTTCTGAACGAGATAAAAGTCCATTTACTCCTGCTGCTTTAGGAATGTCATTAAAAGAAGAATTTCCACAAATAAAAAATGTAACAAGGTATTCACTACAAAACAATGAATTATTAAAAACAAATAATTATTCAGGTGTATTTCAAACAGGACTTTGTGACAAATCGTTTTTCGATATTTTTTCGTTTAAACTAATAAAGGGAAGTCTGGAGTCTTTTAATTATAGAAGCGAGGTAATTATCATTACAAGCAATACTAGTAAAAGGCTATTTGGAACTGAAGACCCAATTGGAAAAATTATTAAAAGTGGTTATGGTTTTAATTATTTGGTAGTTGGTGTGATGGACAATTTACCCAAACAATCACATATTCAATTTGATGCACTTACTCCATTTAATGTATTTCATAATTTAAACCAATGGAACACAAATGGCCAGAATTATCAAACCTATATTCTATTAAGTGAAAATAAATTTTTTGATAGAACTAATCTAATCAAGTTAAGAACATTCTTAAAAGAACATATAAAAAATTACCCTTTATTGGATTATCAATCCATTAATGATATTCATTTAAATTCAGATTTTGATGATCCTTGGGTTTTAAACAAAGGAGATAAGCGATTGATATATTTGCTAATTACTGCATCGATAGTTTTAATATTTGTCATGCTTTTCAATTATTTTAATTTAACTAACTCTCTTTACCTTTCAAGAACCAAAGAATTTTCAATTAAAAAAGTACTTGGATTAAACTCTGATAAATTATTATTTGAGTATTTAATAGAAAATTTGATTTTGATTTTTATAAGTATTAGTGCATCATTGCTTTTTTTTAAGATTATTATTGAATTTTTAGGATCATTTATAAACTTTGATATTGATATACATAATCAAACTAAATCCATTTTTTTTATAAGTATTGTTTTTATTAGCGTTATGTTATTGCCCGCTATTGTTACACATTTCTTTGGTAAAATTAAATTATCTGGATTTTCACTTAGTAATTCTGCTAAATCGGGAGTAAATCCAAAGTTTAGAATAATTGGAATGGCATGTCAAGTATTAATTTCAGTAGTTATTATATTTTTTGCTATCGTAATTTCAAATCAATTAATTTATATTAAAAACAAAGAATTAGGTTATGATTATAAAAATATTATATATACCCCAATTTATTCATGGAGATATAATACAGAAACAGTTACAGAATTATTACTTAAAAATCCAAATATAATATCTGCTTCTGCAGCATCTGATCTCCCAATAAATTTGACTTTTAAAAGGAAATTGACTGATTGGGACGGCAAGATTAATGAAGAAGAAATATATGTATATCAAATGTTTACTGATATAGGTTTGCTTGAAACATTTAATATTCAATTAATTGAAGGGACTTTTTTCTCAAAAGATTTTACATTAAATAATTATTTTTATGGACAAGCGAACCAGTATTACCTTGTAAATGAAGAGGCAATAAAACAGATGGCATTGGAAAATCCATTAAATACAAAATTTTCTTGCAATGGATTTAATGGGGAAATAATTGGGGTAATTAAAGATTTTCATTTTAGGCCTTTACAAAAAAAGATTGAACCTTTGTTTATTCAGTTCAATCCAGAAAGCTGGTTGTATCTTTTTATAAAGCTAAAGGATAATAATAGTAATACTTTAAATTATATCAGATCATCAATTGAAAAATTCGAAAGCAAAGGTTATCCGATTGAATTTAAGGTTTTAGAAGATGATTTTAATAATTTGTATAACCCCATAAAAAGAATAGCTTATTCAAC
>JFJP01012277.1_pt1 | contig 19205 bp, 20 predicted proteins | sample 431651 | NCBI WGS metagenome assembly JFJP01 (sample SAMN02602958, study PRJNA72255) | Microbial mat metagenome, whole genome shotgun sequencing project. | biome: fresh water; feature: sink hole; material: water; isolation source: purple microbial (photo- and chemosynthetic) mats found in...
TTGACCAACTCTTCGGCGCGGAAATTATCACCGTGGCAGACCGCAAAGACCGTGACCGCATTTTGCAGGAAACATTTGACAACGCCGTTGCGGCAGGGAAGAAGCCCTATCTAGTGCCGTACGGCGGATCAAGCCCAACAGGCGCAATGGGTTACACGTTTGCGATGGAAGAATTGGTGAATCAAAATGTAAATCCCGATTGGATTGTCTTCGGCACATCCTCAGGCGGCACGCACGCGGGAATTGTATTGGGTCAACGCCTGTTTGGATTCAAAGGCAAGGCGCTGGGAATTAGCATTGACGAGTCAGTGGCAGACCTCAAGAAAAACGTCTCCGCGCTTGCCACGCAAGCCAGTGAAAAACTTGGTGAGCGCATCGAGTTTACCTGTGACGATGTTCTGGCAAACGACGATTATTGTCAGGCAGGTTACGGAGTCTTTGGGGCAGGCGAGCGCGAAGCCATAAAATTATTTGCCAGCAATGAAGGGCTTCTGCTTGACCCCGTCTATACGGGACGTGCCGCCGCGGGCATGATTGACCTGATCCGCAAGGGATACTTCAAGAAGGACGAAACCGTTTTATTCTGGCACACAGGCGGTCAGCCCGCGCTGTTTGCTGATAAGTATTCGCAGGATGTGGTCTAATCACCAAGAGATACAAAAAACTTGGTCTAGTCCTTGCAGGATTCGTCCTCGCAACTACATTCAATTCCCCTGGCTTTATCAAAAGATTCGCGTCCTTCTTTGATTGAAAAGTAGATCAATCCCATTGCGCCGATGCTGTCCACAAAGCCAAAACCTGTTAACTCGTAGATGAGACTCGAAGCCAGCAAGATGACCGACATGTAAATACAAACAAGCGTGCAGTTTGCGTCTGCAAGAATGGGAAGTGAATTGAGCGCGCGCCCGATCTTGCGCTTGCCCGCAACCAGCGCCCACATCACCGCAATCGAAATTAAAGAAATGATCACGCCAGGCAGAGTTGTATCTGGTGTGTGCGCGGTAAATAAATTATAGACGGCGCTTGCGCCAAGTCCCACAGCCAGTAGATAAAATGCGGTGCCGGTTATGCGTAAGGCGGTGATTTCAAAACTTGAACGCGGTGCTTCAGGGTTTTGCCGAATACGGATGACCATGGCGAGAATCCCGACGCCAGACATGACTTCGATGAACGAGTCTATGCCAAAGCCGAAGAGCGTCAGCGCTTCATCGCTGATGCCAAAGAAAATGGAAATTGCTCCCTCGGCGATATTGTAGAACACGGTAAAAATTGCGAGCCAGAGGGCGTATTGCCAGTAATTCGCTTGGGATGTTTTTTGTGCGAGAGTTGTCATTGCTTGATCCTCATTCTTTCTAAAGTTTTAATGGGTTGTTATCCGTTATCAAATGAACAGCGTGCTATCGGTTTCAGAGTCGGTTTTGCAAAACGCTGATTATATTAAGTTTCTGGTGTGATGGCAACTTGCTTTATATTATCACGACACAGTGGGGAAATTGTTTTTTGCAGTTGGCAGGTAATCATTTACAATAGGGGTATGCAAAAACCATTAATTGCCAGTCCAAGTAATCCACTTATTAAGCAGGCGCGAGCATTGCACCAAAAGAAGGCGCGGAATGAGAGCGGGTTATTTCTTGTCGAAGGAATTCATCATGTGGGCGAAGTGGTCGAATCAGGTTGGGACGTGGAGGCGATTTTGTATGCCTCAGGTTTGTTGACCAGTCCCTTTGCCCATGAACTGATCTCCCGTTTTTCTTTCAAGCCACAGCCTGTAACTGCCCAGGTTATGGAATCATTGGCAGATAAGGAAAATCCCCAGGGAATTATCGCCATTGTTCACCAGAAGAAGAGCCAGCTCAAGGATGTTAAACCATTCAAACGTGCGGTGGCGCTTGTTGCTCCACAAGACCCTGGTAATGTTGGGACAATTCTCCGCAGCATGGATGCCGTTGGCGCGGATGTTCTTTTTCTGCTTGATGGGGGCGTGGAGCTGTATCATCCTTCTGTTATCCGCGCCAGTATGGGCACGCTGTTTTGGAAACCAATCATTCAAACCAGTTTTGATGAATTTGCCGAGTGGACGCGTAGCGGCAAATATCAGTTGATCGGCACATCCGCCAAAGCTGATGTGGAATATCAGACGCTTGTTCCTCAAGCCCCCTGGATTTTGCTTTTGGGCAACGAGCAAAAAGGACTCTCTGTTGCTCAAACCGCTGTATGTGATGTGACGGTTTCACTGCCTATGCAGGGACGGGTTAGTTCGCTCAACCTGGCGGTGGCGGCGGGGGTGTTGTTGTATCGGTATACGCTTACTGCATAATACAGACGAAAAAGCCTCCTCGTTGCGAGAAGGCTTTTTGTTTTTATGATCAATTTTCAGTCAGGTAGAAACGGGGCTAGAACTCGTCTTCTTCATCCAGCCAGTCATCATCCTCTTCTTCCCCTTCTTCCTCATCCCATTCTTCTGTCTCTTCTTCTTCGTCCCAGTCATCATCTTTGGGAACGCTTTCTTCTGATACAGAGTAGGTGTTGCATCCGGTATCAGGATCAAATTCCACTGCTGCGGCAGAACAATACCCTTCATCCACGAATACACAATCTATGTAATGACATTTGATACGGGGCATTTTACTTCCTCCTACGATTGAGTTTGTCTAACAAGGCGCATGACAGCAATAATAAAAATAACGGTCATTGCAGCCTGTGAAGTAACACAGAACGGGCAGAACGCTTTGAGCAGCGCCGCCTCGACATAAACGAGCCAGATCGTAAATAGAAATCCGGTTAACGCCATGCCAAAAATTATTAAGATACTGTTTTGCTCGAAGAACAGATTGCGGTTTTCAAAATAGTGAGTAGCGAGAATTGCCAGGTAGCCCAGCACGCCAATCACTGCCACGGGAATTCCATTTACTTCGGAATATCGGCTTGCGTTTACGGTGGAGCAATCACCAGAGCCGAGGCACATGGCGTCGGCGTTGAAAACTTTGTAGATGGTCATGTAAATTGAAACTGCTAAACCTAAAACCACAAGCGCAATTGAAGCGCGGTATAACCATTTATCCATGTTTCCTCATAATAGGGCTTCCACTTCCCGACTAACAGGCACGCATTTTACACCAGCGGGGATAATTAGTAAAGCATCCGTCTGTGTTAGCGTGACGGTTTTTGTTCGGTCTCTTGCCCCCTTTTAATGCGCGATGCGGATGTCGTCTTTACCTTTTGGTAAACTGATTGTAAGTAAGAATCCACTTCCAACCAGAATGAGGGTCAAGAGTATAAAAGCGTCCGACCAGAATTGCGTCGGGAATAAACGCAGGGTGGTGTCTGTGTTTTGAAAATAGTCATTAAGATTGGGTCGGTTGATGATCACTGCGGTCGCCAAGAAGACCGCCAACCCTGTCGTGAGCCATCCGCCGCGTTTTACTCCGTTACGGAATTTTGGAAGCCAGTTTCCTGACCATGCAACCAGGATTAGGATGAAAAAAAATGCCAGTGCTAAGCGTCCAATTGTAAGCATATTTTGTACCGATTTTTTTACGCCGCTAAGAATTGTGATTTCGTGTTCGTTGAAGACTGGTGTGTCATTCTCGAACTTAAGCTTGGACAGGTAACGAGTTTGTTTGACGTTGGTCAGGTAGTCCATTGTTTTAGATGCCCACTGGAATCTTTCCGACTTGCTGAAACCATATAAGTCAGCGGGCATGCGCGGCATAGCATACTCAATTCTAATAAAAGCCGGGGTAAGAAGAAAAGTCAAACTGACACTAAAAAGGATGAGAGGAGTAATGAGTGTAACCAGCCAGGAAAGAGCAGATGTAATTTTTTTATTTGCCGCGTCGCGTTTTTCAACAAGACTTTGTGTTCTTAATGCGGCTGCGAGCGCTATTACATTAAGGACAAATCCAAAAATGACCCATGATGAATTTGCATTAAATAGAAAAACTGAAATTGCGCTGGTTGAAATGAGTTGGTAAAGCACAGGGATAAACCATAATGCGGGCGAGTAAAATGCAAGCACAATGGACAGAACATCCGCCGGGTAAAAATAGCGGTCATGCATTTTGGGGAGCAGGAAGGGCGTAAGGGCTGTGGAGATAAAAGCGATAAGGATGATGTATTTGTTATCAAGATTTATCTTGTTTTGCGATGTGGTGTAAATCCAATAGGCAATTAATATAATTGTTGCAGCGATGCCGATGGGTAGGATGGATGAGTACCATTCACGAGGGAACAAGACGTAAAGATTTGGGGCATTCATGGAAAGTATGGCAAACGTCTCGGATTGTTTTGTGTAAATAAGCAGCGCGTCAAGGAACGGTCTGCCGACTATGACGGTAAGATAAACGAGAGGGATGGCGCTAAAATACAGCCAGGGCATCTTTTTCCGAATTGCCATTACGATCAAGAATGGCAGAAAAAAGACGGCTTGCGCTTTAACTGAAAAAGCCAATCCAAAAGCCAGCATGGATATAAAAGACTTTTCTATTATCAAAAAATATAGACATGCCAGTAATAGTGAGGTGTATAGTGAGTCGGCTTGTCCCCAATATGCGCTATTTAGAATGACGGTGGGGGCGCTGAAGTAGACGGCTGCCGCAAGCCAGGGTATATCCCCTTGTTGATATTTCAATTTGATGATCTTGTAAATAAAAAATGCGCCGAGAAGGTCGAAACAGATTGGAATAAGTTTTATTGCAACAAGCGGTGGAATAAGAACATGGGTAAGCGTTGCAAGAGCAAGAAAATAGGTGTACGGCGGTGTGTAGTTCGAGAAATTTGTTGCCAGAGCTTCGCCGATTCCTTTTTGGTATAGTGTTTGATACCAAAGTAAATTATATACAGCCATGTCCTGGTTTGAATGGGGAATGGAAATGACGCGACAGCCATGTCCTGGTTTGAATGGGGAATGGAAATGACGCGCAAAGTGAGCGATAAAAAGATTAATATGAGTGCAGTGATCTTTTGAAGCTTGCGTATTGAGGAAGTCACGTAAATTTCCCTAAGTGTATGACTAAAATATGATGTGGTATATCTTCCGAGCCATTTCCATGAACATTTCATACCATATCAAGCCGAAAGTCATGTAATACATAAGATATACCCCGATAGCCCCCATGATAACGGATAATCCAATTAATATTTTTTCCAAATATCCTGTTTGTTTGACAGCGCGTCCAAGCAGAATAAAAAGAAAAACCATAAAGTCAGTGGTATAGCGATACCCGAATTGTACCCACCCCGTCGCGTGATACATCCAAAGGGGAATTAAAATGCCGATCATGCCAGCCCAGGCTGGAATCACGAGATCATCTCGTAGTTTGGATCGAAAGATTAGTAAAAGCGCCGGGGTAGTAAGAAAAATACTCATCCCAAGCGGATTGAAAAATTTGGATAATTTTCCAAAATCATGATTTATTGGTTCAAGATAGGAGCAAACTTCATTGATGCCCGGTAGAAACAGCAGGTTAATGTTTGGCGTTCCAAGAAGCGATACATAGATATTACATGGCATGTATTGTGTGTTGAATCCGCCGTTCTGCGCGTAAGCCTTGATCAACGCATTTGATCCAACAATGTACCCATATCCAAAATCCAACGGATTTCCAAATCGAAGTTGGTTATATGTCAACATGACCAACACGCCCCCGAGCAGCATGATTCCAAAGGGAATTAGTTTTTTCAGAATGGGCTGGATGGTGCGTTCCCGGGAAAGAATTATCAACAAATAAAATACTGCCGAAAATATGGTTGGCGGGCGGGAAAGAAATGCGAGTGCCAGCCACAGCCCAGCCAGCCAGGGTTTACTTTGAATAGCGTCCCGAGCAAATAAGATCATGAAAAATAACGCCACAAGCTGGGCATTAAACCAAACCGACCCCACACTGGCGAGCCACCAGTGGACTGTACCGAAAGCAAACAGGATAGTAAGCCAGAATCGTGTTGAATATCCTTCCACCAGCCTGCCCAGCAGGGAGTACATCATTGCAACATTTAGCGCGCCGATAAAAACACCAAATAAAACATCGCTAAATGTCTTTCCGAAAATGGCGACAAATGGCAGATATAAAAGCGCCGGCGTGATCCCGCCGGGTACATACCACTTGCCCTCAAAGGAGATCAGGTCGTATGTGCTATTTGGTAAAACAAGTAAATTTGTCTTGCCTTGTAAAAAGGAATATGCAAGATATACATATTGGGGGGTCTTTGATTGTTCCCTTATCTTTAAACCTGCGCTAACCCCGTAGAATAGTAACGCAACGATAAATACCAAAAGAAAAATATTACGTTTTAAGATATCTAATATTTTCATGATTTTTGGACCAATCCACTTTTACTTTGAAATACTTTACCCAGGATTGACCCGATGCGCTTCCATGATGTTGGGCAGGTTTTCAATGCGGGCAAGCACACGGCTGAGTTGGGCGAGGTCTTTTACTTCGATGATGAGGCGCAGGTCAGCCATGCTGCGGTTGACATTTACTTTTACATCGGCAATGTTGATGCTTTCATCTGAAAGCAGGTTTGAAATGTCGCTGACCAGCCCCTGGCGGTCATAGGCTTTGATTTGTATCGGCACGGGGTAGGTGTTTTCCACATGTCCCCAGCCAACTTGAAGCAGGCGCTCGCGGTCTTTGGTTTGTAAAATATTGGGGCAGTCCTGGCGGTGGATGGTCGCGCCTCGTCCGCGGGTGATGAATCCGACAACCGGGTCACCGGGCATGGGGTTGCAGCAACGCGCCATCGAGGAAAGCATTCCCTTCAGCCCAACCACTTCTATAACATTTGTGGATGTAGTTGTCTTGATCGTGGGATTTACTTCAAAAATCTCATCAGCTTCTTCGTGTTGTGAAAATTGCTTGATGACTTTGTTGACCGAGAGGTCACCGTTGCCTAGTTCGATGAACATTTCTTCCGGCGTTTTGTAATTAAGCTCACGCGCCATCTTCTCGAAGTTGATTTCTTTGACTCCGAGTCGTTGCAATTCTTTTTCCAGCCCGTCGCGTCCTTGCGCCAGATTTTGTTCGTCTTCTTGTTTCTTGAACCAAACTTTGATCTTGGAACGCGCGCGTTGTGTGCGGACCAGCCCAAGGTTGACATTCAACCAATCGCGGCTGGGTGTGCCCCGTTTGGCAGTTAAAATCTCGACCTGATCGCCGGTTTTTAGTTCCTGGTACAACGGGACAAGTTTTCCATTGACGCGCGCGCCGCGGCAGCAATGACCGATGTCAGTGTGGACATGATAGGCAAAGTCAATTGGTGTGGAGCCGGCGGGCAGGTCAATGATATCTCCGCGCGGGGTGAAGATGTAAACGCGATCCTGGAACACGTCGCTGCGCAGGGATTCGACAAACTCGTTGGCGTCGTGTACATCCGAGCCCCATTCCATTTTTGAACGCAGGGAGTTGATCAGTTTTTCGTAATTCTTGTCTGCGTGTTTCGAGCCTTCTTTGTATTGCCAGTGCGCGGCAATGCCGTACTCGGCATTGAGGTGCATTTCATGGGTGCGGATCTGTACTTCGAGCGGGCGTTTGTCATCATAAAAAACGGCGGTGTGCAGGGATTGATAGAAGTTATCTTTGGGAGCGGCTATATAATCATCAAATTCGCCGGGAATTGGACGCCATGTGGTGTGAATCACACCCAGCGCGGCATAGCAGGCTGGCACGTCGGGTACGATCAGGCGCACTGCGCGCACATCGCGCACCATGTCGAATGGTTTATCCTTCTTCTGCATTTTTTTGTAAATCGAGTAAATGTGTTTTGGACGCCCGCTGATCTCGGCTTTGATGTTGTTCTGCTCAAGCAGTTTGACCATATTTTCTTTTATTGATTCGAGCTGGGCTTCGCGGTCGGGTCTTTTTTCGGTCAGTAGTTCCGCGATCTCTTTATATTTTTCAGGGTTCACGTAGCGAAAGCCGAGGTCTTCAAGTTCCCATTTGATCTGCCAGATACCAAGACGATTGGCAACAGGGGCAAAAATATCCAGGGTTTCTTGGGCAATGCGTTTGCGTTTATGCTCTGGCATATGGCTGAGTGTACGCATGTTGTGCAGCCGGTCAGCCAGTTTAATGAACATGACGCGTACATCTTCACCCATGGCAAGAAATGTCTTGCGTAAAGTTTCTGCAACAATGTCTTCCTTGCGACCAAGCAGGGCAGGCGCAATTAGGACTTCATCCTGTCCGTTGTCTCCACTCTCAGCATGTTGGTCGCCGCGTGAGACACGGGGCAGGTGGGTTAACTTGGTGACACCATCCACAAGCGCGGCAATCGTATCGCCAAAGTCGCGGCGAAGATCAGCCAGCGTGATGGGGGTATCTTCCACTGTGTCATGCAGGAGACCCGCCGCTATTACTTCTGATGGAACTTTTAATTCAGATAAAATACTGGCAACTGCAATGCAGTGGCTAATATAAGGCTCCCCTGAATGTCGTTTTTGTTCGCTGTGCGCCTCCTCTGCCACCCGATAGGCGCGTTGTATCAGTTCGCGCTCAGTGACGGTATAGTTTTCTGGAAGCTGCTCTAAAAGTGTTTCGAGCGGGATGGTGGTGGTCGCAGATTTCATGGTGGTCTATTTTACACCGTTCAACTGGCATAATCCCAAAACGGATTTGAATTACTATAATCCTGTGCGGTGAACGGAAACTTCATCCGCCCAATTAATATGATTCTTGATGTTGTCGCGCAGGTCGAGCAAGTTGCCCGTGATAAATCCGAAGCGGTGTCTTTTCAGATTTTGATTTTATGTTGGCGTTTGTTTTGAACCACGGAGGCGCGAAGTCACGGAGTTTTAATGGGCTTTTCTCTGTCTCTCTGTGCCTCCGTGGTTAGGCATTGGACTTTTGCAAGAAGTCTACTCATTAATTAACCTTCGTGTACTTCGTGTTCTTTGTGTTTGAAGACCTTTTTGTAGTGAACTCACCTATTTACCCCGAAATATTGAAATGATACGGAGATATTATATAATTGTACAGGGATTTATATTCAATGACCATTACTAATAATGTTACAAGATTTTTGGATGCGCGCAAGGTGGTTTATACCGCCCACGAATTGCCTGCAGAAAAGTTGGGCGCTGTGGAGGCTGCCCAACACATGGGCGTTTTACCTGAGCAGGTATTCAAGACAATCGTGATCGTACGTGAGAAAAAGAAACCTGTGCTGGCTGTTATTCCCGGTCCTCGCGTGGTGGATTTGAAACTACTGGCAGTATACCTGGCTGAGAAAAAAGTGTCTTTGCCTACCGAGCGTGAAGCCGAACAGTTAACAGGTCTACAGGCAGGAGGAATATCTCCGCTGGCGTTGATCAACAAGGGGTTTCAGGTGGTGATTGATTCCGCGGCACAGGGTTATGATCAGATCTATATTTCCGGCGGTCAGCGCGGGTTGGATATTCAATTGCCAGTGAATGATTTGATGAGGTTGACAAATGCGCGACTTGGAAATATTAGCAGGCAGGAGTAATTATCAGGTACTGCCAATAAGTAACAATCCTACTCCTTAATTTTCACAAAAAAACCACCCGTATCTTTTTCCTGCATCTCGAAGCGGTGTTTGAAATTCATCATCATTTTTGAAAGTTGTTTGTGACCATACGTGCGAGGATCAAACCCTGGGTCTAGTTGATAAAGCGCGTTTCCCATGCTTGCCAAAGATGCCCAACCATCCTGTTGCACTGACATCTCGAATGCCTGGGTGAGCAGAGCAATCGGGTCAGATTCTTCCTTCTCGATTTTTGTCTTTTTTGCCCCGTCTTTTTGTGTGCGTGGTTGTGGAGCTGGCTTTTTCTCTGTCACCAGATTCTCAGTGTAGACAAAAACGTCACAAGCGTTGACGAAAGGCTTGGGTGTTTTCTTTTCGCCAATGCCCATAACAAAAATTCCCGTCTCTCGAATTCGCGTAGCAAGCCTGGTGTAGTCGCTATCGCTTGAAACAAGGCAGAATCCATCCACCACGCCTGAGTGTAGGATGTCCATTGCGTCAATAATCATCGCGCTGTCGGTTGCGTTCTTTCCGATGGTATAGCGGAACTGTTGAATGGGTTGGAAGGCGTGGAAATTAAGCGTATCCTTCCATGAGTTCATGCTGCTTGTTGTCCAGTCCCCATAAATACGGCGGACAGTTACCTGACCATAGCGTCCTGCTTCCACCAACATTTGCGAAAGCAAGCCCGCCTGAGCGTTATCGCCATCAATTAGCATGGCGATTTTGTCACGTGCAAAGGATTTGATCTGTTCATTTGCCATAAAGATATTATACACGTCTTAAGACCCGTCACGTTTCATTTTGGCGCAGGCTGAGTGTTTAATTGGGCGACTTTGTGGTTTTTGAATCCTACAGGACTTACGCGAGACGGCTTGCGCAACGCTCCCTCACCCTAATCTGGCTGGTCTATTCTGCGAACCTTTACGAAACCTTTACAATTGCTTTATGATAATAAAAACCCAACATAGGTAAAATTCTTCCATGACAAAAATTCTCGTAATTGATGATGAGCCGACAATTGTAAATCTCGTTCAAGCCTATCTCAAACCTGAAGGCTATGAAGTATTCACCGCTGCCGACGGTCCTTCTGGTCTTAAAGCCGCGCGGGCATTCAAGCCTGATTTGATTGTGCTGGATGTGATGTTGCCCGGCATGGATGGGCTGGAATTGTTGTCGCGCTTGCGCCGCGAGTCTCAGGTGTATGTCATTATGCTGACAGCACGCACCGAAGAGACTGATAAGATCGTCGGTCTTTCAGTTGGGGCAGATGATTATGTCACCAAACCGTTTAGCCCGCGTGAATTGGTAGCCAGAGTCAAGGCGGCGTTGCGGCGTATTCAAGCAGGATCAGCTTCGGGCGGCGAAGGCAGTGTGCTGGCGTTTCATCATCTGCGCATGGACCTCGATGCGCGTCAGGTTACAGTGGACGATCATCCCATTGACCTTACGACCAGTGAATTTGACCTCTTGCGCGCACTGGCTGAAAATCGCGGTCGGGTGCTTTCCCGCGAGCAATTATTAGAGCGTGTGTGGGGCGGTTCCTATTATGGCGAAATGCGCGTGGTAGATGTTCACCTGGGGCATGTCCGCCAAAAATTGGGCAACCCTGATTTTATTGTGACTGTGCGCGGCGTTGGCTATCGCTTCGATGACGAGACTTTGTAGGTAGGTAAATAGTGAAAACCATTCGCTCTCGTTTTGGCGTCAAACTATTTCTTTCATATTTTGTTGTGATCCTGGTTGGCATGTTGGTGATCGCAATTACAGCAAATCTTGTAACGCCGCGCGCCTATGCGCGTCATCTATCTTTTATGGAAGAGCAGTTGGGTAGTGGTGAAACAGGCTTGGGGCAGGGAATGGGACAAGGCTTGGGGCAAGGACAGGGGCAGGGGCAAGGGCAGGGATTAGGTATGGGCGGCGGCATGATCGCCGACTTCTACGAAAACTTTCAGAACTCATTTAATGAATCCCTGGTCATTGCAGTGATCGTCGCTTCGGTTGTGGCATTGGCTGTGAGTTTCGTTTTTAGCAGAAATATCCTTGCACCCGTGCGCGTGATGACTGGCGCAAGCCAGCGTATTGCCGAAGGTCATTACGACGAACGCGTTGAGTTGCGCGGCAATGATGAATTAAATCAACTTGCAGGAAGTTTTAATCAAATGGCTGAGCAACTGGAACAGGTTGAAACCATGCGCCGGCGCTTGATCGGTGATGTTGCACACGAACTCCGCACACCGCTCACCGCCATCAAAGGCTTTGCCGAAGCATTGATGGATGGTGTACTTCCCCCTTCTGCTGAAACCTATTTGCAGATTCATGCCGAGGCTGGGCGCTTGAGCCGTCTTGTAGACGATTTGCAGGAACTGAGTCGGGTTGAAGCCCGCGCCACACAACTGAAAATTCACCCTGCGGATTCGACTGCCTTAATGCAGACCGTATCCAAACGACTTCAACATCAATTTGATGCAAAACAAGTCACCCTGATCTTGAGCCTGCCGCACGACCCAATCCTTGTCCTCGCTGATGACGACCGCATTATTCAGGTTCTCACCAATTTGATTGGCAACGCCTTGCAATACACCCCTGAAAAGGGAACGGTTGCCGTTTCCATCGAACGCGATAAAAATGAGGCGCGTATTTCTGTGCGTGATACCGGCTTTGGAATCCCAACCGATCACCTCAAGCATATCTTCGATCGTTTCTATCGAGTAGATAAATCCCGCTCACGCGCGCACGGCGGGTCTGGCATCGGCTTGACCATTGCCAAACATCTTGTTGAAGCACATGGCGGAAAAATTTGGGCAGAGAGCGCGGGAGAAAATAAAGGCAGCGTATTTATTTTCACACTACCTTTGGCATAAATATAGCAGCTCCGGTTTTTTAGAAAAACCGGAGCTGCATTTTTTATTCAATCGGTTTCACCACACCCACATCTGATGGCGCGCCGCCGAAGATGCCAATATCTGTACAAGAAGGCTTGTCCACCCGCAGCAAAATGACATCGTTTGACGTCGCATCCACTTGAATAGCGGTATTCTGTTTGTAGGCAGAATCAACAGTTAATTTCAACGTTACCTGATATTGGGCTGGCAGGTTGTTAACGCATACTTGTTTGTCTGGATGTTCGCGGTCTTCGTCAATGGCGCGCAGTAGGGCGCAGGTATTTGGCAAATCCGCCACCCCTGTATTTTTTATCGTTACGTACGAATTCGTCACCTCGCCCATGCCGTGGGTAATATCTATACTTGTATCGCATCCAAGAATATCCACAGCCACAGACTGCACCGCAGTTGCTGTTAATATGGGTGTTGGCGTTTCAGTGGGGGTGATTGGCGTATTTGTCGCTGTAGGTAAGGGAATTTCAGTGTTGGTCATAGTTACGGGCACAAGCTCTGTCACCCCTGGCGCAACGGTCTCTGTAAATGGTAAGGAAAGGATGATCGGCGTGGCAGTAATGATGCTTGGTGTGCGTGAAGGAATTACTGTCCAAACGGGAAACGGCTGGGGCGAAACTCCATAAGTATCACACGCGCCAAGAATAAACATAAAAACAAACAATATTTTCTTCATGCTTTGATTATACCCTTGCGTCTTTTACTGTTGGCGATGGTATCTTCTCAAAAATACGTGGAAAGGTGACAGTCACCTATTACCCCGAAATATTGGAATGATACTGGCGATGTTGTTAACTTCACCTAAGTTGCTGCCTTTATAAAAAAAGGGACATGTCACCCTGGGGAATATATTAGCTGCGATCGAAGGGTCTTGATTTTCAGGCATAGTCATGCTTTGGGCAAAATTACCCCAAAGCATGACTCAACAAGGCTGTTTTGGCAACCTGAGCTAACTTAGCAAGCCGAGTTTTTCAGCCAATTGAGCGTTGGATGGCTCTGTAAGGATATTGCCGTCAGGGAAAATAATGGTGGGAACAATCCGCATTCCATTGTTTAGCTTTTTTACAAAAGTAATCCCGTCTGGGTTTGCCTCAATGTCCAGATCTTCATATTGTATTTGGTGTTTGGCGAAAAAATCTTTCGCTCGTTTGCAGTCCGGACACCAGGAAGTGCTATACATGGTAATGGCATCTGGTTTCAAATTAAATAGGTTTGATTGTTGGGTCATGGTTGTTTTTCCTCGCAAGTGCAGATGGGTTTTTATTTCTATTTCTTACAGATTTTTCAGGCGATCTTTGATGGTTGATATTATTAGCTTGTCGAAGTAAAGGAGCTTATGTTTCTATGCCCCTGCAAGGATTGGTAAACAATAAAAGTACAGGGGCTTTCTTGGTGTGAAATGTTTTTGAAATGCAAATTAGACCATTATTGTCTTGTTTTTATGTTAAAATTGATCTTGACGTATTTCAAACAGACATTAAAAATCTCAAAGATACGTTGGCTGTCTTTACACCTATCATTTTAATTGTTGGTAATGTATAAGTCTACTGCAAAATGTTCTTCAAACACAAAGGGTACGAAGGTTAACAGATGAAAGCCTTTTACGTAGCGTTCCTTAGCGCCCTCACCGCACTGGCGTACGGCGCAAGTGTCGTGCTTAATTGGTTTTTTCAGCAGAGTCATATATTGTCGGGTTAGATACGTTACAGGCGATATACGAAAGATTTCCCAATGCTTTTCGACCTTTTTTGAATTTTATTACGACTAATTAGTTGTAATGCTAACAGATAGAAATTCTCCAAACACGCCGAGTGCCCTGCTTGAGATGAGCGAAACAGGTCGGCATTTTACATTTTTGGAATGTAAGTCGGACTTCCTTCGTTCCATTCCTATGCTAAAATTAGTTCTGTTTCAATTTTGATATGATGTTGATACGAAATCCCGTCGAATAATTTATAAGGGTATCAAAGTGACAAATCTCAAGAGATCATTTTTTTGGATTGCTTTTTATTTGCTGATTGTACTGATGCTTGCTCAGTTGGATCGTGCAGACACTCCGATCATTAACTTTGCATCGTATTTTTATCTTGTTGCAATTTTTCTTGTGCCGGTTATGATTTTTGTTCCGTCACTTCATAAAATATCTGTGGCTGTGCCAATGTTTTTTTGGGGCGCAATATACTTTGCCCTTCTGCAGTTGGTAGATCGCAGACTCACAGCTTCTGTGAATGTAGAGGTTATTGTTCTCGAAATTGTGATCTTGGAAGTGGGCGTATGGCTTTCGTATTATCTGGCAGTTGGCATTGCGCATTCAGAATCATTGATGGATATGCTGGCGCAAGGAACATTTCCGCACCGCGCCATTGAAATGGACAAGGCTTCTGAGCAGATAAAAACTGAGTTTGGGCGCAGTAGACGATACCATCGCCCATTATCGTTGTTGGTTGTACAGGCTTCTCCAAAGGATGAAGAGATGGTGCGTGAAATGTTGAAGAGTATGCAGCATGACGTGCTTTCCCGGCTATCCAATGCGCGGGTTGGGCAAGCCATCGGAGATGCCATTCGCCAGACGGATCTGCTTGTCCGTGATCATGTGGGAAGGTTTATTGTTCTCTGCCCTGAAACTGATCTGGAAAACGCTGGTTTTTTAGCCAAGCGAACATGCAAGATTGTTGAAGACCGCACAGGGCTTCAAGTTAACTGTGGGGTTGCATCCTTTCCTGATGAAGCTTTAACTTTTGAAGACTTGTTGTACCTCGCGCGAGATCGTTCAAAACTATCATCCGCCACTCAGACTTTGGAAATCGCTGAACAGGTTGCCAAATGACCACTACAATGTTTACCCCTGTTGATCATCAGGAATGGATTAATTCCTTCGATCCCAAAAAACGCATTTTTCAGGGACGTTCCTACCTTTTCTTAAAGCGGGCTATGGATCTCAGTTTGATTCTTTTGAGCGCTCCGTTTTGGCTGCCTGTACTTGGCATTCTAGCGGTCATTATCAGGTTTACTTCACCGGGCGCGCCAGCCATGTTTACTCAATTCCGCACAGGTAAAGGCGGCAAGCGCTTTCGAATGTATAAATTCCGCTCCATGGTTCCCAATGCCGAAGCCCTGAAGGAAAAATACGCCCACCTAAATGAGTTGCAGTGGCCCGATTTCAAGATTACCAATGACCCACGTATTACTAAAGTGGGTAGGATTCTGAGAAAAACCAGCTTGGACGAATTGCCCCAGTTAATCAATGTACTTAAAGGTGAAATGAGTTTGGTGGGTCCCCGCCCGACTTCTTTTGGCGCAGAGACCTATAAATTATGGCACACTGAACGACTGGATGTCATGCCTGGCTTAACCGGTTTGTGGCAGATCATTGGGCGCGCGCAACTTGAATTCGATGACCGTCTTCGACTTGATATTGCCTACATAGAAAGGGCAGGGATATGGTTTGACATTGTCATTCTCTTCCGTACCGTTGCTGCTGTATTCAAACAGCGTGGAGCGCATTGACACATACTTGATTATGTAGGGGTGGACATGTACAATTTTCCGTTTTCTTATTTCAGTAATTACCCCGTCTGTTGCTCACACATTTTGACATTTTGACATCCATTGGTACTGTGCTTGAGTAAAGGGTTGTATAATCAGAGAATCCTTGCATTATTGTAAGGTTTTTACCGTACTTAAAACCCCGCATTTTATTGGCAATTGGGATTGGTTTTCCAGTTTTTTTGATATGACAGAAAGGACAAATTTATATGGAACTTAAACTTTATATTCGTATGTTACAACGGGGCTGGTGGATTGTGGCTCTTGTTGGACTTGTTTCTTTACTTGCCTCGCTTACTATGTCCTTCCTTGCAGTGCCGCAATATAAGACAACTGCCAGATTTATTATCACGCCTGGTTCTTTGTTGACAAGCGAGGGTAACCCAGAAACAGTAATAGCCGGCTTGGAAACCCTGGATTTGCCGTCTGTTGTGGCGACTTATACCGAGGTAATGGCAAGCCAGACGATCTTGCTTGATTCGTTGAATTCTCTGGGTGTTGAAAACTTTATCCCGAAAGATTACTCAATTGACGCAAACGTGCTTCCTGAGTCTACCGTTTTGGAATTGACTGTGGCAGGTCCAGATCCGCGTTTGGTTACTGATTTGGCAAATACTATTGGGTATCAGACCATACTGTTCACTCGCGGCATTAACCGTATTTACGAAATGAATGTTTTGGATCAGGCTGTGCTGCCGTTGGCTCCCTATAGCCCTGTGCCGCTTAGGGACGCTGGATTGTCCCTGTTGCTGGGGCTGGTCGGTGGCGCAGTTTTGGCAATCTTGAGCGAACAGATTCGTATTCCTCTTGAAGCTTATCGTCAGCGTTTACAACTTGATGCCGATACAGGTGTCTATAACAGCCGTCACTTTACGCATTTATTGGAGAATGAGGTTTCAAACAATTCTTCCGGCGTAATTTCAATTGGCATTATAGAGTTAACTGGCATGTCAGAACTCACAGGGTCACTCCCGTCCGTTGGCATCTTGCGCATATTAAAAAGCGTGACCGAAACACTGCGTCGCGAATTGCGAGGCAATGACAATATTGGACGGTGGAATGACAATAGTTTTATTGTTATGCTTCCAATGACCTCCGCCGAATCTGCAAGCCGTATATTTAATCGAATTCACCAATCTCTCCAGATTCCAGTCGAGTTGCCCCAATACGACCTGACAATAAGCCTTGACCCACATGTCGGCGGAGGGGAATACAGCAATGGAATTACTGCGCATGAGTTACTCGAAAAGACAACAGAGGCATTGGACCAATCCAAACGCGGCACACTACACCCTGTTTACGTTTGGGAAATGAGAAACCCGTTTTGGGTTCAAAAAGAAGACGCGCATTAAGTTGGGAATTAACATAATTTAGTTCTGGTCAATAGACCCAAATACTTCCCTTTATTTCAAACCTATTGGGAGTATTTTGTGAATCCGTGATATTGTCCCCTTTTTAAGTTGAGCATTTATATGAGCGAAAAACCATTAATTACTAAGAACGGGGCAGGTTTGTTGAAAATTGATAAATCATCGCCTATCTCCATTATTCTTGTGTCGGGGCTGGGGGTTGTAATTTCGTTTGCTGTGAATCAATTTGGATGGCTTACGCTTGCCGTAATTCCCGGCGCGGTAATGGCGTTTAATACATTGGCAAGCCCTGTATTCGGTTTAATGGCGCTTGTTATTGTAATTTTCGCCCAAGTACAAAGAGTATTTACTGAATTCCTTGACTTGCCCGGTCCTGGTCAACCTTTGGTCGGTTTTCTGATACTGGTTGTTGTCATCCGAATGGTGTTGTTTAACGAGCGTTCTGAAAGCTGGCTGCGAAGCAGTTTCATCCTGGGCGCTTATCTTGTTTTTTTGATTATTTCTGTGGCGGCTGCCCAGGAAATGGAACCGGCGTTAACAGAATTGCTTGACCTGGCTCAAAATATTTTAATCGCCTCTCTCGTAATTTATATTATTAAGGATACCTCTTCATTAAAAAGCGCGATTTGGGCGGTTATCTTGGCTGGGATTTTAATGGGATCCATTAGTGTCTATCAGAATTTAACTGGAACTTTTAGCAATGAATACTGGGGCTTTGGCGGAAATGAATATTCGGGTTATGTAGACCGTCCGCGCGTCACAGGTCCCTATCTTACTCCAAACCCGTATGCGCAGGTCTTGGTGATCATTTTTATTCTTGCCCTTGATCGAACATGGCGCGAATCACGCGTGATTTTACGCCTTGTGGCTGGCGCTTCCGCGCTGCTTTGCGCTTTGGCTTTGATATTTACCGATTCGCGCGGCGGATTCGCTAATTTAATATTTACGATATTTGTATTTTTTCTATTCAATCGTCCTAATTTTTCGTCATTGCTCGTTATCTTCGTATTCAGTTTGATTATTATTCAGTTTTTGCCTGGTAATTTTGCGGAACGCCTTCTGACCTTGACCGAATTAAATCCATTTAGCAGCGACACCGCTATTGAGGACGAATCTTTTCGTGGGCGCACAAGTGAGAATCTTGCCGCATTCATGATGTTTGCAGACCATCCCGTCTTTGGCGTTGGGCTAAATAATTATTCAGAAAATTACCAAAAATACTCACGTGAAATCGGACTTGACCCGCGGCGTGAACAACGCGATCCAGCCAGTTTATACCTTCAACTTCTTGCAGAACAGGGCTTGATCGGCATCAGTATATTCCTGTTATTTGTAACTTCAATATTTGTAAGACTATTGAAGACTTATCGGGATTTTAAGTTGTTGGGAATGTACGAAGAGATGTATATGACATCTGCCCTTTTTGCATCTCTGGCGGGATACATGTTTATGTCCATATATAAAAATAATGCATATTCCAATGTCTTTTGGACGTTAATTGCGCTTTGTATATCTGCCACGCAGATTGCGGCGAACCATGTCAAGCCTGAGGAAGAATCAGAAATTTCGATGGAGTATTCAAATTGAGTAATGACACCCCGGACGCGGATATTTCCAAAGTTGCTATTCGTGGCACCGCCTGGCGTTACGTTGCTCTGTTTAGCGGCAAATTTATGGTGTTCATCAGCACGGTTGTGCTGGCGCGCCTCTTAACAAAGGATGACTTTGGTCTTGTCGGATATGCGGTTACGGTGATCGCCTTTCTTGAAGGGATCAGCGATCTTGGCGTTACTGCCGCCATTATTTATTATCCCGATGAACAAAAGCGCATTTCCACCGGCTTTTGGATCAACCAAATTACAAGCTTTTTGTTCTTTGTTCTAACATGGATTTCCGCCCCCGCCATAGC
>JFJP01039299.1_pt1 | contig 19201 bp, 19 predicted proteins | sample 431651 | NCBI WGS metagenome assembly JFJP01 (sample SAMN02602958, study PRJNA72255) | Microbial mat metagenome, whole genome shotgun sequencing project. | biome: fresh water; feature: sink hole; material: water; isolation source: purple microbial (photo- and chemosynthetic) mats found in...
AGGTTCTTATTTGATCAAAGTATGGTCTTATTCAAAAAAACCACAGGTAGCAATTGATCAAGCGCAGAAAAATGCCGTTCATGGTATTATTTTCAGGGGATTTTTGGGCGTTTCAGGTATTCCCGGTCAACGTCCGTTAACAAATAATCCGAATCTTGAAGTTGAACAGGCCGAATTCTTTAAAAACTTTTTTGCAAACGGCGGAAAATACATGAAGTTCGTGAACATTACGAATGATGGAGCTGTGGCAGCCGAAGATCGATTAAAAGTTGGAAAAGAATTTAAAATTGGTGTCATTGTTTCAGTGAATGTAGCCGGACTCAGAAAAGACCTGGAAGATGCAGGAATTTTAAGAGGTTTAAGCAGTGGATTCTAAAATAAATAAATCAGAAAGATGAAAAAAACTATTCAAATCCTGAGTTTAATCATCATTGTTTGCTTTTGGTCTACGGTAGGTAATGCACAGAGAAATTCAAACATCGGAAGGTATAATATTGAACCTGAGTGTCTGGGTGTTGAAATGGATGGATCAGTAACGCTCAGAGTTTGGGGTACAGGGCGGAACCGAATTGATGCTGTAGATCAGGCAAAAAAAATTGCAGTCAGGGATGTTTTGTTCAAAGGCATACGAAAAGGCAATGCTGATTGCAATCCACGCCCGCTAATCCCCGAAGTAAATGCAGAAATGAAATATGAAGATTTTTTCAATAAATTCTTTTCCGACAGGGGAGGTGATTATAAGAAATTCGTTTCGGGAAGAGATGAAAGAATCGACAATAAGATTTTCCGTAGAGGCATGGGTGATTCCAAGATGGTAACATATAGCGTTATAGTACGCGTACTCAGGTCAGAACTTAAAGAATATATGGCTGATGGTTTCGCTCCACGCAGTTCAGGGGATTTTGAAGTTCCTTCAGTAGGCATTATGCGAACAGAGCGGATTAACTGGAATTATGAAATTGAACCGGTTGGTGTGGGCACTCAGGGAACTTATTTGATAAAAGTTTGGTCGTATTCCAAGAACCCTGTTTTGGCCATTGAACAAGCCAAGAAAAATGCCGTACATGGAATAGTTTTCAAGGGATTTGGGGGTGTGAGTGGCATTCCGGGGCAACATCCGCTTACAAACAATCCAAACCTTGAAACTGAACAAGCCGAGTTTTTCAGAAACTTTTTTGCCAATGGTGGTAAATACATGAAATTTGTAAATATTTCGAACGATGGCGCAGTAGCTGCCGAAGACAGATTGAAAGTGGGCAAAGAATATAAAATCGGTGTTATCGTTTCGGTTAATGTGTCAGGCCTTCGCAAAGATTTAGAGGACGCAGGTATGATAAAAAGTTTAGACAGTGGTATGTAATAATATATGCTTATGAAAAGGACAAATAAAATTACAGCTTTCATTTTCTTGCTTTCCATATTGACAGTCGATGTTGGATTTGCTCAACGAAATTCCAATATAGGTAGGTACAACATAGAAGTTGAATGTCTGGGTATCGAAATGGATGGTTCGGTAACGCTCAGAAGCTGGGGGACGGGCCGTAACAGGATTGATGCGGTAGATCAAGCTAAGAAAAATGCACTCAGGGCCATTTTATTTAAAGGAATGAGAAAAGGCAATTCCGATTGTAATCCGCGTCCATTGGTCCCTGAAGTAAATGCCGATATGAAATACGAGGATTATTTCAACAAATTTTTTTCTGACAGACGGGACATTTACAAACAATTTGTTTCCGGAAAAGATGAAAGACTCGACAATAAGATATTCAGAAGAGGCATGGGCGACTCGAAGATGGTAACTTACAGCGTTATAGTACGAGTTCTGCGTTCGGAGCTGAAGGAGCAATTAAGAGAAGATGGGATTATTAAATACTAGTTTGTAGTTTGAAGAAAAAAAATTAGGAAATTAGGAAATTGAGAAATTAGAAATTAAGAGAATTTAGAATTGCATGTTGTAATATTTAAGATTTATGAATGCGTCAGTCATTTATAAACATAACACTAATAACATAATATCGATATTAAAAATGAAAAAATTTAAATTTGCAATTTTTACCATTTTAGCTTTGACATTAAGCATGTCTGCGTTTTCTCAAGCTAAAAAACCAACTATTATGGTGGTACCAAGTGATAACTGGTGTGTAAAGAATAGTTTTGTGAGTGTTTTTGATAACATGGGTAGCACCATGAAAATTCCTGATTACAGGCGTGCTCTCCAGGAAAGTACAGAATTATTGAACGTTATAAGCAAAATTAACGAAATGATGACCGAACGTGGATTCCCGTTGAAAAATCTGGAGTCGGCAATGAAATCAATGCAAAACCAATCGGCAGAAGACGGCATGTTGAGCAGTAAAACAGGTGCCGATGCCAACGAAAGTCCCATTGATAAATTGAAAAAAGTAGCAAAAGCGGACATCATTATGCAGCTAACCTGGACTATCAATCAAAATGGTCCAAGACGTTCGATAACATTCAATTTACAGGGGCTCGATGCATACACCGATAAACAAATCGCCGGAGCTTCGGGAACAGGACAACCTTCGTTTTCGGCAGAATTACCTGTTTTATTAGAAGAAGCAGTATTGGCACACATTGATAATTTTAACGCTCAACTTCAAAAACATTTCGACGACTTATTTGCAAATGGTCGTGAAGTAAGTTTGAGAATAATGACATTCAGTTCGTTCAACGGAGATCTCGAAAACGAATACGATGGTAAAGAATTGAACGAAATAATCGAAACCTGGGTGTCGGATAATTCTGTGAAAGGAAGATTCAGTTTATCTGATGCTACCGAAAATACCATGTTGTTCGAACAGGTTCGTATTCCGCTTTACGACGCCGGAAACAGGGCTGTTGATACCCGTGGCTGGGCTCGTGACTTGCAAAAGATGCTCGCTGACAGATATCGGATTACTGCCAAGCTAATGACGCGCGGTTTGGGTCAGGCTCAATTGGTAATAGGAGAGAAATAATAAGACTTTTTACCTCTCCATAAGTCCCTCTCCCAAGGAGAGGGACTTTGCGGGATGCAACATTGAAAGTTTTGACACATTATTTACAGTTGTAATTATAAATAATATATTAAAAATTATAAACATGAAACACTTAATTAGATTAATCACAATAAGTCTTTTTGCATGTACTCTCAATGTTCAGGCGCAGCAAATGTCCGATAAGGAACGGCTAGCATTGACTGTTTGGGTCCCCGACAACGAAGGAGTTATTCCTCCGGCTGCAGTATCAATACTTGAAAATAAACTGATGCAAATTGCTACACAAAATGGGATAACAGGTTCAACAGATGTATTGCGTTTTATTTTAACTGCAAATATGGAAGTGCTAACCAAGGATATTACTGCCACAGCACCAGTTATGCAGGCATTTACACTGAACGTAAACATGTATATTGCCGACGGAATTGATGGGAAAGCATTTTCGAGCTATTCAACTACTGTTAAAGGTGTGGGTGAAAATGAAACAAAAGCCTACCTTTCAGCATTGAAAAACATGAAGACTAATAATCCGGCATATCAATCATTTATTGCAGAAGGTAAGTCAAAAATTATTTCGTATTTTAATGCACAATGCGATTTTATCATTAAAAATGCAAAAACATTAGCCGATATGAATCAGTTTGATGAAGCCATCTGGAACTTGACTTCGATACCAGATGTTTGTCCTGAATGCTGGAATAAAGCAAATATTGCGGCCAAAATGATTTTCAAACAAAAAATTGATTTCGAATGTAAGGAAAAAATCAATATGGCCAACAATTGTTGGAATGCCGGTCAAAGTTGGGATGCCGCTAATCAGGCAGGAGCAATTCTTTCAACCATTGATCCTAATTCTTCATGTGTAGGCGAAATTAAACCATTGGCCGCAAAAATTGAAAAACGTATCAGGGAGGTAGATAAACGTGAATGGAAATATTTCTACGACTTCAATATTGGCCTTACCCGAGACTGGATTAAAGCATATCGCGATGTAGGTGTAGCCTGGGGAAATGGACAACGAAGAACGATTATTTATCGGTCGTATAATAATATTTATAACGTTCGCCGGAGATATTGATTAATTCAAAAGATGCAAGGTTAAAAAAATATCCGTTTTGAATTAATAGTTTAAGCAATAGAAGTAAATCAATTAAGTAGGAATTGAGCGTTTACTCTCATCAATATAATTTCTCAACACCCTACACACTATTGGCTAAATCAAACTGTTTTACCCTGCTTAGAAGTAAAGAGAATAATATTATGTAGTATAACGAAGCCCATAATGTACTGTTTATTTTTCTTTTATTAAATTGTAAAACTTGTCCGTCCACTGACGGATGGTACATTCTTTCTAAACCAATCGAAGATGCCGATTTATCGATAGGGCATAGTCTGGCTGTAAAATGGTAAATGCTTATATTATGCTCACGAAATGATTTTATAGCTAAATCAGTGTTTTGGTTTTGATCCTATCTAATATTTTATATTAAATTATTCAAAATACAAAAGACCCGGAAACTGTCAAATTCCCGGGTCTTTTTTTAGTGTTTGTAAGTTTAAACAATTCCCTGTGCCATCATTGCTTTTGCTACTTTCATAAATCCGGCAATGTTGGCGCCTTTCACATAGTTAACAAAACCATTGGCATCAGTACCGTATTTCACACACGATTCGTGAATATCGCTCATAATTCGTTTCAGTCTTTCGTCCACTTCTTCTTTTGTCCAGCTAAGACGCATCGAATTTTGTGTCATTTCCAAACCTGAAACTGAAACACCACCTGCATTTGCAGCTTTTCCGGGTGCATAAAGTATTTTATTTTTCAAGAATACTTCTATGGCTTCGGGAGTTGAAGGCATATTTGCCCCTTCCGAAACTGCAATACAACCATTTTTTATAAGAATTTCGGCATCATCGCCCGTTAATTCATTCTGAGTGGCTGATGGCAATGCAATGGTACATTTTTCAGCCCAGGGACGAGCGCCTTCCACATATTTGCAATTATATTTATCAGCGTATTCGCGAATACGTCCGCGATATATATTTTTAAGTTCGAAAATGTATGCTAATTTTTCACTGTCAATACCTTCAGGATCGTAAATGTAGCCATCGCTATCAGAGAAAGTAATCACTTTGCCGCCTAACTCAAGTACTTTTTCGGCAGTATAAGTCGCCACATTACCTGAACCCGAGATGGAAACTACCTGGCCTTTTAAATCAAATATGCCTTTGGTTTTTAGCATGTTCATTAAGAAATAAATATTACCGTATCCTGTAGCTTCGGGACGAATGAGCGAGCCGCCGAAATCGAGACCTTTACCGGTAAGTACGCCTGTAAATTCGTTTCTCAATTTTTTGTACATGCCGAACATGAAACCAATTTCACGACCACCTACGCCGATATCACCTGCAGGCACATCCGTGTCAGGTCCAATGATTCGATTTAGTTCAATCATAAAAGCCTGACAGAAACGCATTATTTCACAATCAGATTTACCTTTGGCACTAAAATCGGAACCACCTTTACCGCCGCCCATAGGCAATGTAGTAAGTGCATTTTTAAAAGTTTGTTCGAATGCTAAAAATTTAAGAATTCCCGGATAAACTGAGGCGTGGAAACGAAGCCCGCCTTTGTAAGGTCCGATAGCATTGTTGTGCTGAACACGGTAGCCCATGTTGGTTTTTACATTGCCTTTATCATCAACCCAGGTTACTTTGAATGATAAAATACGCTCAGGAATACAGAGCCGCTCGATTAAATTTTGTTTTTCAAATTCGGGATGGTCATTGTACACCTCTTCAATCGATTCTAATACTTCGTGAACTGCCTGATGATACTCAGGCTCGTTTGGAAACCGTCTTTTCAGACTGTCCAATACTTCTTCTGCTTTCATAAAAAATATGTTTTTTAGTTTTATTGTTTCGGGTGCAAAAGTAGTACTTAAAAGGCGTAAAAACAAACAAATTGTAGTTATTATGAGCAGTTTAATTACATTCTCTTATTTTTTTGTCGTTTTTTCAATAATAAGCATTCTTAAATAATTTCTTATTTGAAAGTAAATTTTACCTCTTGAAGACATTTTGTTTTGTTAAATAAAAATTGACTGACAAAAAAATATAAAACTCTGTTTTGTTAGATAAAAATGATAAATCAAAAATTCATAATTAAAACTTATTTTTTTATTTTTTATTTTTTAGAAAAATGAAAAATTTTAATCTTAATTCTTCATTATATATACAAAACCTGAATTTTGTAAAAGCTCGAGACGAAAATATTAAGAGTTTTTAGTTTGGATTTTTACACGGGCTGTGGCTTTAACTGATTATGTCAGCCCTCAGCAGAACTTATTGAAGTTATCAGAGCGGTTTCCACATCACATCGGGTATGGCAGTTAATTATAAAGCCCGGACAACAGATTTAGCTAATTTCTGATGTGGACAACATTTTTTTTCATGCTGAATAAGTGATAAACTAATTACATGAAAAAATAACATTTTCAGAACGATAACAATCCGAAAGTTTGACACTTTTGCTTTTCAATTTCGGATTTTATTTCAATAATTAAACTCCAATAAGTATCATTAAGTATGTTCCTTTTGGTTTTTTCTATCAGAATTAGTTCGTGATTTTGGGGAATTTCATTTGATTGACAAACTAATAAATATTACCAAATGTTTCCATAACTTATAATACCGATTGCAGAAATAATACAGTCCAATGTCGACTACGTCTAATTGTACTGTTTATTTCTATGCCTTCCGCAAGCGGAATTTTCAATCGGCATTATACCAAAGTTGACTTTGGGCTTAAATATTAATTCATTTGTTATAAGATGCTTCATTCTGTCAGTTTCTGTACGTTATTTAGAAATATAAAAGCACATTATGAGTTTTTCATGTTTTTGGCTACAGTTATTATTCTGAAATTATTGGTGGTTGATAAATAATAAAGTGTGGTTCTTTTTTTTAATTATTTTTCTGAGTAATCAGTAATACAATTTTAAAATCAATATTTTTGAACACTATGCAATTCGAAATCCAGTGTAAAAATTGGAAGATGGTATACAAAAACGTATAATTCAGCAAAATTGTGAGGTTTTTTTTAATTAAAAATTGTTTTATCAAAAAAATGAGTACCTTTGTCCACGAAAAGAAAATGTATTTATACGTGTGTCTGTTTAAAGTCTTATTTTTAATCTGATTTTCTTAAACCTGCGGTTCTATACTTCTCTTTAATCACATTTTATTTATTTTTAATATTTTTATTTTTATGAACATTTACGTAGGTAACTTAAGTTACAAAGTTAGAGAAAGCGATCTTAGAGAAGCTATTGAAGAGTATGGTCAAGTTGATTCATGCAAAATTATCATTGATCGCGACACTCGCAAATCGAAAGGTTTTGCTTTTGTTGAAATGAGCGATGATGCTGCTGCAAAAAAAGCTATTGCTGAATTAAACGGAGCAGAATTTGATGGTCGTGCCATGGTTGTTAAAGAAGCAACCCCAAGAAACTAAAATTTAGCTTCTTAAAAAAAATACAAAAAACTCCTGTTATCGAAAGATAGCAGGAGTTTTTTTTGTGTATCGTTTCTGTCAACAGAATTTTGTGAGTTAGGATTACAACCTTCAAACCATTAAAAGAGACCTTAACAGATTTTTCTATACAATTTTTAAAAATTGAAAACCACAAATCAGACTCAAAATCTAATTTGTGGCTGTTTTATAATTCTTTTTGGGAAAAATTTAAATAAGATTGAGACTGTAAACAGCTTGCAACGAGATGCCAATTTGATTTTAAAGCAATATTTGTTTTTGAAAAATATAAATGTTAACCCACATCTTTCAATAGGTTTTTGATTGTGTGCAATAAGCTAAAATTATTGCAAAATTATTTATGAGTTATTTGGTATTTATATTTACTAGTATTCAATAATTTCTCATTTTGATATTTCTATTTTTCGTCCAGAATTTTTTGTTTTGCTTTCTGATATTCTTCTTCAGTAATAAGTTTTTCCTCCAGCATTTTTTTTAATTCTTTGAGTTTTTCAATTCGGCCGTATCCGGAGTAAAGTATTTCTTGAGAAACTTCGTTTGAGGCTGTTTCTAATCTCGGAATCAATTCGTAGGTGTGTGTGCTTTTATAATCTAAAGTCCATAACCATATTGGCCAACAGAAAAAACCTCCGATAAATGCTCCTGTATTAAATTCTTCATCTCTGTTAAACGTTGCATAAACTGGTTCATAACCTTCTTTTATTAAGTCGACATTGACCTGAGTGCCCAAAATCTTTGTGTCTGTATACAGGTAGGGAGTTGTGCCTACGGGTTCTCCATTGATATAAACTTTTGCGCCGGATGGTATGGATTTAATCATTGTTGAACTGGCGCAACCAGAAAACATAAGGACTACTGCAATCATGATGCATGTTGTCAGAAAGAAAATCGATTTATTCATTTTAATTTTAGTGTTTTGAAGTTAAAAAGAGTGTTTATTTGTTGTAATTTAATTACAATAATTGAGCCAAGAAATCATAATTATGAGTTATAAAGTTGATCTTGATATCAGGTTTTCTTGTTTAATTCAATTACTTCCAGTTCTTGTATTTTGTCATTATCTATTTCAAACCGGATAAGAGTTTGTATCATATGAAACCCGTATTTTCCGGCAGCACCGGGATTTACATGAAGCAATTCAAGATTTTTATCATATTTTACTTTTAGTATATGCGAATGTCCGCAAACGAAAAGTTTTGGTGGTTGCTGAAAAATTGCCGGACGTACTAATGCATCATAATTGCCCGGATAACCTCCAATATGTGTAAGCCAAACTTTAACATTTTCGCACATAAACCTGTTGTGCTGTGGAAATAAAGAACGAATTTCGTATCCATCGATGTTGCCCCAAACGCCCCTCAAGGGTTTAAAATCCTGTAGTTTATTTACTACTTCGAGCGAACCCCAGTCACCACAATGCCAAATTTCATCACAATTGGAAAAATGTTCAAAAATGCGGTTGTCAAGTAACCCATGTGTGTCCGAGAGAATTCCAATACGTTTCATATTTTTTTTTGAAGAATACTGCGAAAATGAAAGACAAAAATACATAAAACAAAAGTGAAAGCAATTAATAATAGATTTAAAAATTTTCTAGTACTATGTTTATCTTTCAATAACGCATCTATTATCCGACAAACCAATTAAAGCGGTTGTTCGGAATCGTAGGTTAACCTTCAAAAAAGAACTAACATAACTCTAGTAGTTTTAAAATATAAATGTCATAATTGTTTAGTATTTATATCTTTCAAAATTTCACACATTAATACTATTTTCACATTTGCAGTCAATGTAGTGAAATAATTTTAAATTATAACAATATAGAGGGAATAAATACTAAATTTGCAATTCGAAAGACAAAAAGCAAAAAATACATATTCATATGAATACAAAACTTCAAGAACTTACCGATAAAATTTACCTCGAAGGAGTTGAAAAAGGAAATGCTGAAGCACAAGCTATAATTGAAAAAGCCAAAAATGAAGCTTCTGAAATTGTTTCAAGTGCTAAATCTCAAGCGTCAGGAATTATTTCTGATGCTCAGTCAAAGGCAGAAGAATTAAGTAAAAACACTCAATCGGAATTAAAACTTTTTGCACTACAATCTGTTAATGCACTGAAAACTGAGATTGCAGATTTATTGTGTGGTAATGTGGTTTCTGCGTCAGTTAAAGCATCAACTGTCGATAAAACATTTATGCAAAAAACTATTTTGTCGTTAGTTCAGGATTGGGGAAAGAATCAATCAATTACAGTCGAAACAAAAGATGCCAAAGCCTTGACAGATTATTTTGTTGCTAATGCTAAAGATCTATTAAATAAAGGTGTAAAAATAACTGAAGCCAATGGAATTAAAGCTGATTTTGCAATCATTCCTGAAAAGGACGGTTATAAAATTACATTTGGAGATGAAGAATTTATCGCTTATTTCAAAGAGTTCCTGCGTCCAAAATTAGTAGAAATGTTGTTTTGATTATTAGATGAAAATTTAGAGAACGGTAAAACAGGGTGGAAAATTATCAAATTTCAAACCTTTCAAATTTCAAACTAATTATTAGATGAATTACTATTGCCTCATTGCAGGATTACCTGATATACAAGCTGAAGATACGAAAATTAACGTTTCATTGCCCGAACTTAAAGATGAGCTTTTGGAACAAATTTCGGCATCTGATGCTCAGTTACTGAAATTAATATTTGCCGAATATGATAACCGGAATTTCCTGACATTTCTTTCCAATAAAGATGCTGTATTAAATCCACTTGGTAATATATCAACAGCCGATTGGTTGCAGCTTGTGTCCTTGATGAAAGATTCTGAAAGTCCAAAAGATCAATACATACTCCCCTATATTCAAAAATTCTACACTGAAATATCTGACGAAAAGAATGTTCTTGAAGGCATTATTCCCGAAGATCATTTAGCGGCTTTATATTACGAAGAAGCACTGAAAAGTGAAAATAAATTTCTAAAAAAATGGTTTGAGTTCAATCTCAATGTAAACAATATTCTAACTGCGATAGCCTGTCGAAATCATGGTCTCGATCAGCAAACATTGGTAATTGGTAATAATGAAGTGGCTTCAACTATTCGCAAAAGTAACTCGCGCGATTTTGGGTTGACAGGCATGTTTGAACAACTAGATTTGGTTTTACGTATTGCTGAAGAAAATGACCTATTGGAGCGTGAAAAGAAAATTGATGCACTGAAATGGGCTTGGCTCGAAGAAAATACATTTTTCAATTATTTTTCAGTTGAAAAAGTACTGGCTTATGTGTTGAAAATTCAGATGATGGATCGTTGGAAAATGCTTTCGATGGAAAAAGGGGGACAGATTTTCAGAGAATTACTTGGAAATTTGAAAGAAGGTGTTTCATTTGAAAATTAATCCATAATTCTCCAGGGAGATATTGGACCGTTTTCATTTGATTTCATGTTTCAACTTTCAATTCAGAAATTTGAAAGTTTGAGGTTGCAATTTGAAACCTCAAATAGAGGTGGCAAACGTTATTTACCCTTTACAATTACCGAACAAAGAATAGCTGAGATATTAGATATCATAACCGAAATGAATACAATAAAAACAAAACCACTGAATCCCATTGGTTACACAGCAAAAAAAGAAAAATAAACACTTAAATAGCTGTCTGTCATTAAATTGGAATTAAAAAATATATTTTAATTATTGACACATTGGCACATTAGAATTTATGTCAACAAAAGGAAAAGTTAAAGGAATTATTTCAAATTTAGTTACGGTAGAAGTAGATGGACCTGTGGCTCAAAACGAAATAGCATACATCGAATTAGGATCAGAAAAACTGATGGCTGAAGTACTGAAAGTTGTAGGCAAAAATGCTTTCGTTCAGGTTTTCGAAAGCACGCGTGGCTTGAAAGTTGGTAACGATGTGGAGTTTTACGGTCATATGCTCGAAGTAACGCTTGGCCCTGGTTTGCTATCGCGTAATTACGACGGACTCCAGAATGACCTCGACAAACTTACAGGCGTTTTTCTTCAGCGTGGTGAATACAATTATCCCCTTGATACTGAAAAACTCTGGTATTTTGAACCTCTTGCCAAAGCCGGAGATAAAGTGGAAGCCGGATCATGGCTCGGACAAGTTGACGAAAACCATCAACCACATAAAATTATGGTTCCTTTCAAGTTCGAAGGATCATATACAGTAAAATCGGTGATTGCTGCAGGTGAGCACAAAATTTTAGATACTATTGCAGTTTTAATAGATGCCATTGGTAATGAAATTGAAGTTACCATGGTTCAAAAGTGGCCTGTAAAAAAGGCAGTTACTGTTCATGTTGAAAAACCCCGTCCATTCAAATTACTCGAAACAGGCGTTCGTATTATCGACACTGCTAATCCAATAGTTGAAGGTGGAACCGGTTTTATTCCCGGTCCTTTTGGAACAGGAAAAACGGTTATGCAACATGCCATTTCAAAACAAGCCGAAGCCGATATTGTAATTATAGCGGCTTGTGGTGAGCGTGCCAACGAAGTAGTTGAAATATTTGTTGAATTTCCGGAATTGGAAGATCCGCATACCGGTCGTAAATTAATGGAACGAACCATAATTATTGCCAATACTTCTAATATGCCTGTTGCATCACGCGAAGCATCAGTTTATACAGCCATGACAATCTCAGAATATTACCGAGCCATGGGTTTGCGTGTGTTGATGATGGCCGATTCTACTTCTCGTTGGGCACAAGCACTTCGCGAAATGAGTAACCGCATGGAAGAGCTTCCTGGTCAGGATGCTTTTCCAATGGACTTATCGGCAATTATTGCTACATTTTACAGTCGTGCTGGTTATGTTTATCTTACTAACGGACAAACAGGTTCTATAACTTTTATCGGAACAGTTTCGCCTGCCGGTGGTAACCTCAAAGAGCCTGTAACTGAAGGGACTAAAAAAGCAGCCCGATGTTTTTATGCGCTCGAACAAGCCCGTGCCGACCGCAAACGCTATCCGGCTGTTAACCCAATTGACAGTTATTCAAAATATATCGAATATCCTGAATTTGAAGAATATATTTCGAAACGTATTTCGCCGGACTGGACAAATAAGGTGAATGAAATGAAAACAATTCTTCAACGTGGTAAAGAAGTTCAGGAACAAATAAATATTTTGGGTGACGATGGAGTTCCTGTTGATTACCACATTACATTTTGGAAATCGGAAGTAATTGATTTTGTTATTTTACAACAAGATGCATTTGATGAAATTGATGCTGTTACTCCGCTTGAACGACAGGAATTTATGCTTAATTTGATTATGGATGTTTGTCGTGCCGATTTTAAATTCAATGGTTTTGTGGAAGTAATGGATTATTTCAAACGAATTATCAATGTTTGCAAACAAATGAATTATTCAGAATTCCATTCTGCAGATTTCGAAAAATATATTGGTGAATTGAATGCTATTTTGGGTGAAAGAAAAAAATAGCGATCAAAATGAAGTTCTTTATTTTATTCCTTGGTTTCGTAATTTATAAAACACTTCCAGAAATATCCGATGAAAAATAACAAAATAAATTCAACGGAATTTGAAAAAATTCTTCCGGGTATGGATAAAGTAAATGAAAATCTCATTACTAAAAGAGAATGAATAGTGATTTAGTCGTTTTGGGAGAAGGCAAAATCATGCACATAAAACCCTAGTATTTCAACAATTATAACATTTAATATAAATGGCAACAAAAGCATTTCAAAAAATTTACACCAAAATAATACAGATTAACAAAGCAACCTGTACGCTCAAAGCAACTGATGTTGGTAATGATGAGTTAGCTACTGTTAACGGTAAATTGGCTCAGGTGGTAAAAATATTTGGTGAAGAAGTTACTTTACAGGTTTTTAGTGGAACTGAAGGTATTCCTACGAATGCAGAAGTGATTTTTCTTGGTAAAGCTCCTTCGCTTAAAGTATGTGAACAATTGGCAGGTCGATTTTTTAACTCGTTTGGAGACCCTATTGATGGAGGACCTGAAATTGAAGGTGAAGAACGTGAAATTGGAGGACCATCTGTAAATCCTGTTCGTAGGAAACAACCATCTGAACTTATTGCAACAGGTATTGCGGGTATCGACTTGAATAATACCTTGGTTTCTGGTCAAAAAATTCCATTCTTTGCCGACCCGGATCAACCTTATAATCAGGTAATGGCGAATGTGGCTTTACGAGCCAAAACCGATAAGATTATTTTAGGAGGAATGGGTTTAACAAATGATGATTACCTGTATTTTAAAAATGTATTTAATAATGCAGGAGTACTCGATCGTATCAGAATATTTTGCAGTAGATAAAAATGAGAAAGTGCTTGTTTTGTTGACTGATATGACTTCATATGCCGATGCGTTGGCAATTGTTTCGAATCGTATGGATCAAATTCCATCAAAAGATTCAATGCCGGGTTCTCTTTATTCCGATTTGGCCAAAATTTATGAAAAAGCGGTGCAATTTCCTGCAGGAGGTTCAATCACTATTATTGCAGTTACCACTCTTTCGGGTGGCGATATTACTCACGCTATTCCGGACAACACGGGTTATATTACCGAAGGACAGTTGTTTCTTCGTCGAGATACTGATGTTGGAAAGGTTATTGTAGATCCGTTCCGTTCGCTTTCGCGTTTGAAACAGTTGGTTATTGGCAAAAAAACCCGCGAAGATCATCCACAGGTAATGAATGCGGCAGTTCGACTATTTGCTGATGCTGCCAATGCTAAAACAAAGCTTGAAAATGGTTTCGATTTGACAGATTATGATGAACGTACATTGGGATTTGCCAAAGACTATTCTTCAAAATTATTAGCCATTGATGTTAATATTGATACAACCAAAATGTTGGATGTAGCCTGGGAAATGCTTGCAGACCATTTCAAACCTGCTGAAGTAAATATTAAACAGGAATTGGTGGATAAATATTGGAAGTAAATGCCCCAAACCAATATCAATGATGTGGTCGAAAATTTCGACCTCAAATAAAAGAAAAACCCCATGGCTGATATTGTGAAGTTTAATGAAATTGAAAGCAAAATAATAACTTTCCGTAATCAAAAAGTTATTATAGATAGTGATGTAGCTGATTTATATGGTGTTAAAACAAAAGAGATTAATCAGGCTGTAAAGAATAATCCTGATAAATTTCCCTATGGATATGTTTTATATATTACTAATATTGAAAAAGAAGAGGTAGTCAAAAATTTTGACCACCTTGAAAAACTAAAATTTTCGCCAGTACTTCCTAAAGCATTTACTGAAAAAGGGCTTTATATGTTGGCTACGATATTAAAAAGTAAAATAGCTACAGAAACGACCATTCGAATCATAGAAACATTTACAAAATTAAGAGCATTTTCACAAACTGTTTCTGAACTTGTGACAACAAAAGAAGAAAAAGTCAAAAAGACATTGATCAAACAAAGCAGCGAATTAATTTCAGAAATTATTGGGAACGATAAAGACATTGCCGAAACTGAAACCAGTATAGAGTTTAATTTAGCTGTTTTAAAATTTAAGCATACAATAAAACGAAAAGGCGGATCGGATAAAGTGTCAGATGAAGAGCCAATTTATATAAGAATTACAAAATAGGTTTTTTTACAAAACTTAAATATATGGCATTACAATTTCAATATAATAAAACATCACTACAATCTTTGGAGAAAAATCTTAAGATGCGTGTTCGTGCTTTGCCTACAATAAAAAACAAGGAAAGTGCTTTGCGCATGGAAGTAAAGCGTGCCAAAGACGATATTCTTAAACTGGAGTTGGAGCTAGAACAACGAATAACAGCTTACGACAAAATGCTCGCTTTATGGGGCGAATTTGATACATCATTGTTGCAGGTGGAAGATGTGAAGATGAGCATTAAGAAAATTGCAGGTGTTAGAATTCCAATGCTGAACGAGGTGGTATACAAAACCAAACCATTCAGCTTGTTTAACTCACCAAAGTGGTTTGCCGATGGACTTACTCAACTAAAAGAATTGGCACAGGTAGGTATCGAACAGGAATTCTCGGCACAAAAGCTGAATTTACTTGAACATGCACGTAAAAAAACAACTCAAAAAGTGAATCTCTTTGAGAAAGTTCAAATTCCGGGCTATGAAGATGCCATTCGGAAAATAAAACGATTTATGGAAGATGAAGAAAATCTCTCCAAATCGTCGCAGAAAATTGTGAAAACACGTCAGGAGAAATTGAAGGAGGCTGAATTATGATAGTGAAAATGAAACGCTATTCCTTTTTGGTGTATCACCGGCAATATACTGAATTCCTTGAAAAACTCAGGGAAACAGGGGTGTTGCATGTAATTGAGAAACCTGAAGGAATTGCCGAAAATGATGCGTTGCGTGAAAAAATGCAGTTGGCAGCCCGAATAAAATCGAACTTAAAAAGAATTGAAAAGCTAATACCCAAAGATGCAATTCCAACATTAGCTTCAACTGCAGGAAATGGATTGGAAGTTTTGATTAATATTGAAAATAAATTTGTAGCAAAAGAACTGCTAGAACAAAATATTCAGCTAGCAGAGCGTGACCGTGAACGTATGGAGGTTTGGGGAAAATTCACTCATGAAAGAATACAACAATTACAAAACGCAGGTTTTGTGTTGAATTTTTTCAGTTGTAACCTTCGTAAGTTCGATCAGGAATGGGAGGTGCTTTACAATGCATTCGAAATTGATACCATTGGAACAACTATATATTTTGTAACAATAACACAACAGGGTGAAGTGATCGAAATTGATGCAGACCCGGTGAAACTTTCTTCGAAAACAGCTGAACAGCTCGATGTTGTAATCAGTGATTTACGAGTTGCGATTGAGAATGAAAAATTAGATTTAGTCAATTTAGCTATTGAGAATAAAATTGGATTGAAAGAATTTCAAGCTCAGGTCATGGGCGATATTGATTTTTCGAAAGTGCTTTTGAACACAAACTCAGAAGCAGATGAAAAAGTGAAGTTGCTCGAAGGTTGGTGTCCTGAAGAATCAGAAGAACAACTAAATACCTATTTGGAAGAATCAAGTATTTATTATGAAACATCTGAGCCTACTGAGGAAGATAAAGTGCCTATTAAGCTGAAAAACAACAAGTTTACAAAACTTTTTGAAATGATTGGCGAATTGTATGATTTACCAAATTATCACGAACTTGATCTTACACCGTTTTTCGCTCCGTTTTACATGCTGTTTTTTGGTTTATGTCTTGGTGATGTAGGTTATGGTATTATTTTCGTAATTGCAGCTATTATACTCAGAAAAAAAGTATCGGATACTCTTAAGCCGATTTTCTCTTTGGTAACTTTACTTGGGATCTCTACCATTATCATGGGTGCAATAGGAGGAAATGTGTTTGGTTACAGTTTGATAGATGCAAAAATTGAATGGCTTGAATCCTATAAGAAGTACATGATGGATTCAAATAAGTTATTCAATGTTGCGCTTATTTTGGGTGTAATACAAATTATATTCGGAATGATAATTAAAGCCGCCGGAATTGTACGTAGGTATGGTTTTGCAGCTTCGCTTTCTACCTGGGGTTGGTTGGTTATAATTATAGGATGTGGAGGTGCATACATATTAAGTGTGTCTAATATAATTGATAATCAAATGACTCAGTATCTTTATTATGGATTTGGAGGTATTGGCGGATTAATGGTATTCTTATTAAATGATTTGAAGCGAAATCCACTCATAAACGTAGGTGCCGGACTTTGGGATGCATACAATATGATTCTTGGTGTAATCGGAGATGTACTATCTTATATCCGTTTATTTGCTTTGGGTATATCTGGTGCTGTTATGGGATTTGTTTTCAATGATTTGGCAATGAATCTTAGTGGAGATATTCCGGTACTAAGTCCGATAATTATGATCATAATATTGTTAATTGGTCATGGCTTGAATATATTTATGTCAAGTCTGAGTGCTTTTGTTCACCCAATGCGTTTAACGTTTGTGGAATTTTATAAAAACTCTGGTTTCGAAGGTGGAGGTAAAAAATACAAACCTTTTGCAGCCTATAAAGAAGAAAAATCCCTTTTCTAAAAAACTTAATAAAATAAATAAATCAATATAACTTTTTAAAAATAAATAAATTATGGAACCTATTATTTTAGCGTACATCGGAATAGGATTAATGGTTGGAATGTCAGGAGTTGGAAGTGCATATGGTGTAACAATTACCGGAAATGCAACAATCGGAGCTTTGAAAAAAAATGGTGATGCATTTGGTAATTACATGGTATTGTGTGCTTTGCCAGGAACGCAAGGCTTATACGGATTTTTAGGCTACTTTTTGCTAAAATCTCATTTAAATCCTCAAATGACATGGGCAGCTGCCGCTGCAGTTTTTGGCGGAGGATTGGCTTTAGCTTTGACTGGTTTCTTCTCTGCAATTCGTCAGGGTCAGGTTTGTGCCAACGGAATTTCCGGAATTGGTTCAGGTTACGATGTTTTTGGTAAAACTTTGATTTTAGCAGCTTTCCCAGAATTGTATGCCATTGTTTCACTGGCTGCCGTATTTATGATTGGGGGCTCAATTTTATAAAATATCAAAACATAATGTTAAGAAGCTCAAACGTAAAATCGTTTGGGCTTCTCGTATTTTGGTTTTAAGCCAAAAAAAATTACTTTTGTGTAAGTTTATACTTACTGGAGAATAAAATGAAAAAACGAACAGCAAAATTAAAATCATTCTTTCAAAAATTACGCTTTCAATATCGTGTTTCGGTGTTGAATGAGAATACATTGGAAGAATCGTTTCATGTTAGGATGTCAAGATTAAGTGTTCTTATTTTTGGGTCTGCTTTGGTTTTGTTGACTTTTATAATTCTCACTACACTTATTTTTTTAACACCAATACGATATTATTTACCGGGTTATGGCGATTCGGGTAACAGAGGTAGTCTTATTCAAGAATCGATGAAAACCGATTCCTTGTTTAACCAAATTGAAATACAGTCAAATTATTTGAATGTAATAAAAGGTGTTGTTTCGGGTAATTTTAAAGCAGACTCAATAACTGAACTTGATTCAGTAACTTTACAGGAGCAGGCGAAAATTATGCTCAAAAAAACGAAGGCTGAAAAGGAATTTATTGAAAATTATGAAAATGAAGAAAAATTTAATCTTACCTCGATTAATCCAAAATCAAATGAAAACATGTATGTTTTTTTTCGACCGACTAAAGGTGTAATATCATCAGCAGTCAATCTGAGTGAAGATAGATTTGGAATAAATATAATAACCTCACCGAACGAAACGGTTGTAAGTGTTTTGGCAGGTAGTGTGGTTTATGCTGCATATACTTTTGATTTTGGTTGGGTAATTCAGGTACAACACGAAAATAATTATTTATCGGTATATAAATTTAATACCCGTTTACTTAAAAGAGTTGGAGATAACGTGAAAGCGGGCGAAGGTATAGCAATTACTGGAGAAAGTGGTGAGAATAAAACTGGTAATCAATTTTATTTTGAGCTTTGGCAACAAGGCAAACCTATCAATCCCGAGGACGTTATTATATTCTAAATGTTTGAAGAGTTTGAAGAGTTTGAAGAGTTTGAAGAGTTTGAAGAGTTTGAAGAGTTTGAAGAGTTTGAAGAGTTTGAAGAGTTTG
>JFJP01038160.1_pt1 | contig 19197 bp, 11 predicted proteins | sample 431651 | NCBI WGS metagenome assembly JFJP01 (sample SAMN02602958, study PRJNA72255) | Microbial mat metagenome, whole genome shotgun sequencing project. | biome: fresh water; feature: sink hole; material: water; isolation source: purple microbial (photo- and chemosynthetic) mats found in...
TTATGCAGCATTTTATAAATATCCACTTCCGATACTTGTTCAAAAGAATTTTCGTTCTTTTTCCAGTCTTTTTTTAATAAATCCAACTCTTCCATCATAACCTTACGGATTTAATATTTTTTTCAATTTACCTTTAATTCTATTCATTTTAACTCTTGCATTAACCTCACTAATACCCAATGTTTCGGCAATTTCGGTATAATCTTTATCTTCTAGATACATAAAAACCAATGCCTTTTCAATATCATTCAACTGCTGTACTGCTTGATACATCAATTTTATTTGCTCTTCTTCCTCGCTATTATATTCGTCTTGACTAATAAAAAAACTATGCTTTTCATACTCCACCGTAGAAACACTCCGCGTACTCTTTCGATACAAGGTAATGGCAGTATTTAGAGCAACTCTATAAGCCCATGTAGAAAATTTAGAATCACCACGAAACTTCGGAAAAGCCTTCCATAGTTGTATTGTAATTTCCTGAAACAAATCTTTATGTGCATCACCATCAGAAGTATACAACCTACAAATCTTGTGGATTATATTCTGATTTTCACGCAATTGCTGCACAAACGTTTGTTCCAAATTATCGCTCATATATACGTTAGTAAACCTTTACTAGATTTTGTTACAAGATGCGTAAACCAATTTCAATTTCAAAAGTTAAATTTTAATATCAATTGCTTTTTGAAGGAGCGAATCACTTGCGTATTTCTATAATCTCTTTTCCTGCTTTTCACGTTACAAGGTAACTGCTCTAATCTGGACTCATATCTTTAACAGGGTTAAAAATTTGAATACCTATTCTTTTATTGTTTAATAAATAATACCAAATTGCAATATAAAATTATCCAATCTTCTTGTTCTTTTACTAAAAATAATACCAATAATAGTTTTAAAATAGTCCAAAAGTTTAGGGTATAATTCCGTAGCCCAACTATGCAAAGATTTTTAGTAAAAAATCTATTTAAAAAATAGCTACCTATCTTTTGACTATTTTATAAAGCCATTTGTTACAAAACGAATTGGCAAAATTCAATAAAGGTTAGGTTTTTATTTTAATTTTTGATTAAATTTTCCAAGACAATATTCAGTTCTTCAAATTTATCTATAGTCATAAAATGTCCTCCATTAACTATTTTTATATCAGATTTTACAAATTGAATAGGTAAAATCCTATCTCGAGTTCCATGAATGTGTTTTAGATTTTTATGAATATGAGTATTCTTCCAATTTACAATTTTATCAATCGCCCAACCAAGAAAAGTTTCATCTGTATCTTTCAAAATTTCAGTCAAAAGGATTTTATTTTTCTTACTATCAATTCCAAAAAACCAAAAACTTAAAAAATTAGATGATTTCATTAATTTTGTTGGAATCAATTTGTGAAGATTTAAGAATCCTGCAAGTCGATAATAAAATGGAATTTCACTTTTATTTTTAGCGGAAGCTATTAAAATTATTTTCTTTGAGTCTATAATTTTCCCAACTTCTACAGCCATAATTCCTCCAAAAGACAAACCTATTAATATTGGTTTTTCTGATGTAATTTGTGAGGTTAATCTTTTTGCGTAAGCTTCAATTGATTCCTTCTCAAATGGATTAATCCAATCAATAAAATTCGCATTGTATTTTGAAAAATCTAAATAGTTGAAAACTCTTTTGTCAGCTCCAAGTCCACTAAAAATATATAGATTTTCCATTCCTAAAACTTCGTCTGACTAGTAGCAGGTTTACTTATAATTAACAATCCAATAAAAGTAATCAATCCGTTAACGATAATTAGTTCGTTATCAATTATATAATTTTCAAAAATAGCCGCTGAATTTTTAGCAATTAAAAAACAAACCAAAGGCGAAATCACACAAATAAATGGAACCAATTTGTCATGAACCGTTTTTGATTTCATAAACAATCCAAAAGCATACAATCCTAAAAGAGGCCCATAAGTATAACTCGCTACTTTAAAAATCATCGTTACGACCGACTTGTCATTAAGCGAATTAAATATAATGATGACCAAAAACATTAACATAGAGAATCCAACATGAACCAAGTGTCTCGTTCTAACTAATTTTTTAGCATCTTCCATCTTCTGGCTTCCATCTTCTGACTTTTTTTTATCCATTCCAAGAAAATCAATACAAAAAGAAGTTGTTAAAGCTGTTAAAGCGGAGTCTGTTGTTGCAAAAGTTGCCGCTGTCAATCCTAACAAAAACACAACTGCAGGAACAATATTCAAATGATTGAAAGCAATTTCAGGAAACAATAAGTCGGTACGTTTTACACCATCCACCATCGGAACAGCAATCCCGTTTTTTTCTGCATATAAGTAAAGTAAAGCACCAACACTCAAAAAGAAAATATTTATTAATACAAAAATTCCGGTAAATGTGAACATGTTTTTTTGCGCTTCACCAATGTTTTTGCAACTTAAATTCTTTTGCATCAAATCTTGGTCTAATCCAACCATGGCTATAGTTACAAAGATTCCACCCAAAATTTGTTTTAATACAAAGTTTCCTTTCAGGTAATCTTCATAAAAGAAAACTTTAGAATAATTGCTATTTTTTACCGCTTCAAAAGCTTCAGTAAAACTATAATCCAAACTATTGCAAATAAAAATAATCGTTAAGAAAACCGAAGAAACCAAGAAAAATGTCTGTAAAGTATCGGTAATAATAATGGTTTTCAATCCGCCACGATAGGTATAGGCAAAAATTAAGGCTAATGAAATTAAAACTGTTACCGCAAAAGGAATATTGTAAGCATCAAAAACAAAACGTTGCAACACAATTACAACCAAATATAATCGAAAAGCAGAGCCAATGGTGCGACTAATTAAGAAAATGGTTGCAGCAGTTTTGTAACTCACAACGCCCAATCTTTGCTCGATGTAACTATAAATCGAAGTTAAATTCATCCGATAATAGAGCGGTAGCAAGACGGTTGCAATAATAATAAAACCAATCGCATTTCCTAAAACAAATTGAAAATATTTGAACTGCAAATCAGGATTTCCAACTTCGCCTGGAACCGAAATAAAAGTCACACCAGAAAGTGCCGTTCCAATCATTCCAAAGGCTACCAAATACCATTTTGAATTTTTATTTGCTTTAAAAAAAGCATCGTTACTACTGTCTTTTTTGCTAACTAGATTAGAAATAAGAATAAGAATTCCGAAATAGATAATGATAATGGCTAAAATAGTTCCTGAAGACATAAATAGTTTTTTTGGTTGTGCTAAAATAGGAAAAAAGTTGGAAGATGGGAGTTGGAAGATGGAAGTTTACCAAAAATAGTTAAAATCTTTAAAATTTCCATCTTCCATCTTCCATCTTCTCGCTTTCAAACTTTTTCTTTACTTTTGCCCAATGGAATTTTCATCTAAACTTCTCGAAAAAGCGGTCAACGAAATGGCGCAATTACCCGGAATTGGTAAGCGAACTGCCTTGCGACTGGTATTGCATTTATTGAAGCAACCTTGTGAACAAACACATTTTTTATCACAAGCACTAACTTCGATGCGAAATGAGATAAAATTTTGTAAAAATTGCCACAATATTTCCGACGTTGATGTGTGTGAAATTTGTTCAAATGCCTCAAGAAATCACAAAATAATTTGTGTAGTTGAAGATGTTAGAGATGTTATGGCTATTGAAAACACTAATCAATTTAAAGGAATTTATCACGTTCTTGGCGGAAAAATTTCTCCAATTGATGGTGTGGGTCCAAGTCAATTGAATATCAATTCGTTAGTTGATAAAGTAAAATTAGGCTCCATCGAAGAAATTATTTTTGCTTTAAGTTCTACAATGGAAGGCGATACAACCAATTTTTATATCTTCAAACAGATAAAAAATTGTAATATAAAAACTTCTACAATAGCAAGAGGAATAGCTGTTGGCGACGAATTAGAGTATGCCGATGAAGTCACTTTAGGAAGAAGTATTTTGCAAAGAGTTCCGTTTGAAAATTCTTTAAAAAATAATTAGTCAATATTCTATTCCAACTTTTTTGTTTTTAGATTTGAAAAACTATCTTTGTTTGCTAAATTATTTTTGATAATGAACTACAGAATACTCTATATACTTTTTTTCTCGGGAATTATGTTTACCTCATGCGTTCCTACAAAAGATTTAATTTATTTACAAAATAAAGGTAACGAAAATCCCTCAAACATTGTTGCCTCCAATAATAAGCCTTATCGACTTCAAACTAATGATATCTTAAATATCAGTATTAAAGCACTTGATGAGCGATTGGTAGAAATGTTTAATTATACTAGCAATACGCAATTATCACCGACTATTGAGTCGCTTTTTTTTAATGGATACACCATTGATGATCATGGAAATATTAGAATTCCTATACTTGGAGAAGTAAATGTTTTAGGCTTTACGGTTGAAGAAGTTAGAAAGAAAATAGAAGAGCAACTACTAAAAGATTACTTCAAAAAAGAAGCACAACTATTTGTTAATGTAAAATTAGCCGGGTTCAGATATACCATTAATGGTGAAGTTGTAAATCCAGGAACTAAAGTTTTGTATCAAGATAAAGTGAGCATACTTGAAGCAGTGGCTAATTCTGGTGATATAACTGTAACTGGTGATAGAAAAGAGGTAATTGTTATAAGGCAGTTTCCTCAAGGTGCCGAAACATTTAGAATTGATTTAACCGATGCAAATGCCATGAAGTCAAACGTATATTATTTACAACCAAATGACTACATCTACGTTAAACCATTGAAACAAAAAACATGGGGTACGGGTAAAACAGGAATAGAATCTTTAGGGAGTATTATCACAATACTTTCCTTGGCAACTGCAACCTTTTTATTACTTAAAAACTAAAATTACCAATAATGTTAGATATAAAAGACTTTTCTTTTTTTGAAAACCAAAATAGCTTTGATTTCAAAGGATTTCTAATTAAAACGGGTAGTTATTGGAAATGGTTCCTATTTGGATTGGCAGTAGCATTAACTATTGCTTATCAAATAAATATAAGAAAGCAAAAGATTTATTCTCTTGAAACAACAATTGCTGTAAAAGAACAAGAGAATCCGTTGTTTACCTCAAATACAAGTCTAGTTTTTAATTGGGGAGGAACATCAGATCAAGTTCAAACAATTGCAACTACATTAAAATCTCGTTCTCATAACGAATTGGTTGTTGATAAGTTAGACTTTTTTATTGATTATCAACAAGAGCAAGAATATTACACTAAAGATGTTTATGGTTCAACGCCTTTTTTTGTAAAGATGGATAAATCCAAAAATCAATTACTTGATGTACCAATTCATTTGGTTTTTGTGTCGCCTTCTGAGTATCAAATAAAAATTAATTTCAAATCTAACACTACTTCTGTAATTAATTATAACACCAATGCCAAAGGAGTTCAATCAGTTGTTAGTGGTGACTTAATTAAAAAATATAAAGTTGGACAACGAGTTAATCTTCCTTTCTTGAATTGGGTTGTTGAAATAAAAGAAAATCCAGGAAAATATACAAATGATAAATATATTGTTAAGATGAATAATTTTGATGATGTTGTATCAGATTATAAAAATATAAAGGTAAATGTTGATGAAAAAGCAGGTTCAATATTAAAGTTGTCTTTGCAAGGCACTAACAAGGCTAGAATTGTAGATTATCTCAATGAAACAGTTAAAATGTTAATGAAAAAGCAGTTAGAAAGTAAAAATTTATTTGCAGAAAATACAATAAAATATATTGATACCACTTTAACACTTATGGAAGGAGATCTTAGAGATTCTAATAATGAATTAAAAGATTTTAGTAGAGATAAAAATATTATTGAAATAGAAAGTAGAGGAGAGACTTTTCAAAGTCAAATAGCAGAACTTGATCTTGTCAAAGAGGGAGTTGATAGAAAAATAAATTACTATAATTCGTTAAGTAATTATTTGAGAAATACAAGTGATTATTCTAAATTGCCAGCGCCCTCTGTAGCAGGAATTGAGGATCCAAATATTATCAAAAATGTATCCGACTTAATAATGCTTTCAGTAAGAAGATCTGAGATGGCCTATTCTGTTAAAAGTGAATTAATGTTTGATAATATTGACAATGAAATTTCTGCAGTGAAGAAAGTTTTGTTAGAGAATATAATTGCTGCAAAAGCTACTATACAGTTTGAATCTTCTCAGGTAAGAAACAAGTTAAGTCAAGCTGAAAACAGTATAAGACAATTGCCAGAGGATAGCCAAAAATATCTCAAAATAATGAGAAAATTTAATCTGAGTAATAGTGTTATAGATGTATTTCTACAAAAAAGAAATGAAGCCCAAATTGTTAAAGCGGCCAACCTGTCTGATATACAATTTATTGACCCTGCCAAAGATATTGGTGGTGGGTTAATTGGTCCAAGAACTAGTGTTAATTATATAATTGCACTATTTTCTGGATTAATAATTCCGCTATTAATTGTGTTTTTAATATTTTTTATTAACAATGCAATTCAAAATACAGATGATATTAACTCATTAACTAATATTCCTCTCATTGGAGTTGTAGGAATGAAACAATCCGATACAAATTTGGCTGTATTTGAAAAGCCTAAATCGGCTTTGTCAGAATCCTTTAGGGCAATCCGATCCTCACTTCAGTTTTTGTATAAAAAGCAAAAAGTATCAGGCAGTAAAGTTTTAATGCTTACATCTTCAGTCAGTGGTGAAGGAAAGACCTTTTGTTCAATCAACATAGCAACCGTCTTTGCTTTAAGCGAAAAGAAAACTGTAATTGTAGGTTTGGATTTGAGAAAACCAAAAATTTTTGATGATTTTAATCTTAAAAATAATATTGGCGCTGTTAATTATTTGATAGGTCAATCTTCACTTAAAGAAATTACACAAAGTACAGAAATTCCTTATTTAGATGTTATAACATCCGGACCAATTCCACCAAATCCATCTGAACTTATTATGGGAGAAACTATGAGCGAGTTAATGAATGAATTAAAGGAAAATTACGACTACATTATTCTTGACACACCTCCTGTTGGATTAGTAACAGATGCAGTAGAATTATCGAGTTATGTAGATGTTACACTTTATGTAATGCGTCAAAATTTCACTAAAAAAGAAATGGTTAACTTACTAAATAATAGAGTTAAAAGAGATGAGTTGAATAATGTTAGTATTGTATTAAATGGATTTGAGAACAAAGCCAAATATGGTGCTGGATATGGTTATGGTTACGGATATGGATACGGCGCCTATTCTAATGGTTACCACGAAGAAGAGGTGTCAAGCAATGTATTTGTGAAATGGTATAAAAGTATTTTTTCAAAGAAAAAGTAGAAGATGAAAGATACTATTCAAAGAATTCTAATTACTGGTGGTGCAGGATTTATTGGTTCCAATTTATGTGATTATTTTTTGGAAAAAGGATATTATGTAACTTGTTTAGATAATTTTGCTACCGGGCATAGAGATACTATTGAACATTTGTTATCTAATGAACGATTTGAATTAATTGAAGGCGATATAAGAGATTTGGAAACTTGTTTAATAGCTACTACAAATAAAGATTTTGTGCTTCATCAGGCGGCTTTGGGGTCTGTGCCTAGATCTATTCAAGATCCTATCACTAGTAATCAAGTTAATGTGTCTGGTTTTTTGAATATGTTGGTGGCTTCTCGTGATAATGGTGTTAAGCGATTTGTTTATGCTGCAAGTTCTTCTACTTATGGAGATTCTGAGGCGTTGCCTAAGGTAGAAGAAATTATTGGAAAACCTCTTTCGCCTTATGCTATTACAAAATATGTAAATGAATTGTATGCTGATGTTTTTAGTAAAACTTATGGATTGGAAACAATTGGACTAAGATATTTTAATGTCTTTGGAAGGCGTCAAGACCCAAATGGAGCTTATGCTGCTGTAGTACCAAAATTTGTTATGCAGTTGATGCGTCACGAAAGTCCAGTGATTAATGGTGATGGTACCTATTCTAGAGATTTTACTTATATTGATAATGTGATTCAAATGAATGAGTTGGCTATGACTACTCAAAATAAAGAGGCACTTAACACCGTTTATAATACGGCGTTTGGTGATAGAGTATCTCTAAATGAAATGGTAAATTTATTGAAAGAAAATTTATCTAAATATGATGCTTCTATTGCAGAGGTGGCTATTGTTTATGGTGCTAATAGAGTAGGAGATATTCCTCACTCTTTGGCTAGTATAGAAAAAGCGAAACGATTACTAAAATATAAACCTAAATATTCTTTTTCACAAGGACTTCAAGAGGCTGTGGAATGGTATTGGAAACATTTAAAATAAAATAGCATGAAAATTACAAATATTTGCTGCATAGGAGCAGGTTATGTTGGAGGTCCTACAATGGCAGTTATTGCCCAAAAATGCCCGCATATTAAAGTTACAGTAGTTGATTTGAATTTAGAGCGAATAGCTAAATGGAATGATGAAGATGTAAACAATATTCCTGTTTACGAACCAGGACTTGGTGCAATTGTAGCTGACTCTAGAGGGAAAAATCTGTTTTTCTCAACAGAGGTTGATAAAGCTATTGATGAAGCTCAAATAATATTTATTTCAGTAAATACACCTACCAAAACGTATGGTTCTGGTAAAGGAATGGCAGCCGATTTAAAGTATATAGAGCTTTGTGCAAGACAAATTGCAAGGGTTTCTAAAAACGATAAAATTGTTGTTGAAAAATCAACGTTACCTGTAAGAACGGCAGAGGCTATTAAAAGTATTCTAGACAATACTGGAAATGGTGTCCAATTTCAAATATTATCTAATCCAGAGTTTTTAGCTGAAGGAACCGCAGTTGAAGATTTATTGAGTCCAGACCGAGTTTTAATTGGTGGCGATACTACAAAGGAAGGTCAAAGAGCCATTCAATCTTTGGTTGATGTTTATGCTAATTGGGTTCCTAAAGATAGAATATTAACTACTAATGTTTGGTCTTCAGAATTATCTAAGTTAACTGCTAATGCTTTTTTAGCCCAGCGAGTTTCGTCTATAAATGCCATGTCTGAGCTTTGTGAAAAAACAGGTGCTAATGTCAATGAAGTGGCTAAAGCTATTGGAATGGACAGTAGAATTGGTTCTAAATTCCTAAAAGCTTCTGTGGGGTTTGGTGGTTCTTGTTTTCAAAAAGATATTTTAAATTTAGTTTATATTTCTAAGTCGTTTGGATTACATGAAGTGGCCGATTATTGGGAACAAGTTATTATCATGAACGACCACCAAAAAAGAAGATTTTCTAAAAACATTGTAAGCACTTTATACAATACTATTGCCGATAAGAAAATTACATTTTTAGGTTGGGCATTTAAAAAAGATACTAATGATACTCGTGAATCAGCAGCTATTTATGTAGCAGACAATTTGATTAATGAGCAAGCCAAAATTGCCGTTTATGACCCAAAAGTTGACTATAAACTAGTGATTTCCGATTTGAATTATCTTGAGTCAAGATCTGATGAGCAAAATAGAAACTATGTAACTTCTTTTAATGATGTATATGAAGCATGTGCTAATTCTCATGCCATTGCTATATTGACAGAATGGGATGAGTTTAAAACTTATGATTGGCAAAAAATCTATGATTCAATGCAAAAACCAGCTTTTGTTTTTGACGGTAGAAATTTATTGGATGCAAAAAAAATTAAAGAGATAGGTTTTATTTACCAAGAAATTGGTTCGTAATTTTTAATTGTTTAAACCACTTTTGAATGAATATAAAGATAGGTATAATAGGATTAGGATATGTCGGATTACCGCTTGCAAGATTGTTTGCAACAAAGTATCCTGTAGTAGGATTTGACATCAATCAAAATAGAGTTTTAGAACTAAATCAAGGATTTGATTTTACTCTTGAGGTTGAAAAAGAATTGTTACAATCTGTACTTATTGAGAAACCATTGAGTAAAGTTGGTTTGTTTTGCACCACTCAATTAGAAGATATTAAAGATTGTAATTATTATATAGTAACTGTGCCAACTCCAGTTGATAAAAATAATAGACCAGATTTGACACCTTTATACCAATCAAGTCAAACCGTTGGTAAAGTTCTTAAAAAAGGCAATATTGTTATTTACGAATCTACTGTTTATCCGGGTTTAACAGAAGAAGAGTGCGTACCGGTTTTGGAACGTGTAAGCGGATTGAAATTTAATGTCGATTTTTTTGTTGGCTATTCTCCAGAGCGAATTAATCCGGGTGATAAAGAACATACGGTTGATAAAATTTTGAAAATTACAGCTGGTTCAACACCAGAAACAGGAATTAAAGTTAACGAAATATACAAATCAGTTATTACAGCAGGTACCCATTTGGCTCCTTCTATAAAAGTTGCGGAAGCAGCAAAAGTTATTGAAAATTCTCAAAGAGATATTAATATTGCTTTTGTGAATGAATTGGCTAAAATTTTTAATATTCTTGGTATTGATACTCAAGCAGTTTTAGAGGCTGCTGGAACAAAGTGGAATTTTTTAAATTTTAAACCAGGTTTGGTTGGAGGACATTGTATTGGTGTTGACCCTTATTATTTGGCTCAAAAAGCACAAGAGGCAGGGTATCATCCTGAAATAATTTTGGCCGGAAGACGACTAAATGATAGTATGGGAGAATATGTTGCTTCGCGCATTGTAAAGTTGATGATTAAAAAGCGTATTTCTGTAAATCATTCTAAGTTGTTGATGTTGGGAATTACATTTAAAGAAAATTGTCCTGATGTAAGAAACACTAAAATAGTAGATGTTATTCAATCTTTACAAGATTATGGAATATTGGTATTGGTCTATGATCCGTTGGCAAACCCAAGTGAGGTAAAGCGTGAATATGGATTAGAAACTACCCAAATTTTGCCCACTGATAAATTTGATACTATAGTTTTGGGTGTGGCACATAAAGAATTTTTAAATATTGATTTAGAACAACTTAAAAATCCAAACTCCGTTGTTTACGATGTTAAAGGAGTTTTGAAATGTTCAATAGATGGAAGATTATAATACAAAAAGCACTAAATTAAATTTAGAACTAAAAAAACAAACAATTATGAAAAAAATAGTAATCACAGGTGGTGCAGGATTTATTGGTTCGCACGTTATAAGACGGTTTGTAAATAAATATCCCAATTATCATATCTATAATCTTGATGCATTGACCTATGCGGGTAATCTTGAAAATATCGCTGATATTGAAAATGCATCCAATTATACTTTTGTAAAAGGCGATATAGTTGATGCCGATTTTATTAACGATTTGTTTCAAAAACATCAATTTGATGGTGTCTTGCATTTGGCTGCAGAGTCGCATGTTGATCGTTCTATTACCGATCCTCTAAGCTTTGTTAAAACTAACGTTATAGGAACAATGAATCTTTTAAATGCGGCAAAAACCATTTGGAAAGATAATTTTGACGGTAAACGATTCTATCACATTTCTACCGATGAGGTTTATGGTTCGTTGGGCGCAGAAGGTTTATTTACAGAAACTACCTCATACGACCCAAATTCACCTTACTCTGCTTCTAAAGCAAGTTCCGATCACTTTGTAAGAGCCTATGGAGAAACTTATGGATTGCCCTATGTAATTACCAATTGTTCTAATAATTACGGACCCTATCATTTTCCAGAAAAGTTGATTCCACTTTTTATTAACAATATTATCAATAACAAACCACTTCCTGTTTATGGAGATGGAAAATATACACGAGATTGGTTGTTTGTAGAAGATCATGCTGCAGCAATTGACTTGGTTTTTCACCAAGGTAATAATCACGAAACCTATAACATTGGTGGTTTTAATGAATGGCAAAATATTGATTTAGTAAAACTATTGTGTGCTCAAATGGATTCTAAATTAGGAAGAGAAGCAGGTACATCAGAACTATTGATTACCTATGTAAAAGATAGACCAGGCCACGATTTGCGCTATGCCATAGATGCTTCCAAAATTAATAAAGAGTTGGGGTGGCAACCATCGGTTACTTTTGAACAAGGATTAGAACGAACTATAGATTGGTATTTGGCCAACGAAGCATGGTTGAAAAGTGTCACTTCGGGCGAATATCAAAAATACTACGACAAGCAATACGAATAGCGCTTAGTGATAGCCAATGATTAGGACGTGCCAATCCGTTATAGAAAATCAAATAAAAAAAATTTTAGTAAAAAATCTATCTATAAAATAGCTGCCTATCTTTAGACTATTTTATAGTGCTCTTTCAATGTCGTTTAGTTAAGGATTTTTTCCTTAAATAAACTACATTGATTGCTATGTGGCATAAATAGAATACAAAATCAGCTAACGTTCCAAATTTTGAATGGAGCTTTAACTTTTGCCCAATTTTTTTTACTAAATTACTTATTTTTTTATTTCAAATAGCAGTAAATTTTTATAGCTTTTTTTACAGAAAATATGTATTTCATCGATAATAACTGCGCATAATCGAATATTTGCTATCTTATATTTTCTATGAAAGAAAATGTACTATTTTAGACGATTAAAATGCCTAATTCTATTTTATTCAAATAGTTAGCTTTTTTTAGAATTCAATAAACAATATAAAAAGTTACCTACACAATGATGTTCCATAGAAAAAAAAACCTATTTGTAACTGTTCTTAGCGTTTTGACGTTGGTTTTGTTCGGAATAAACAAAACGCAAGCACAGGTAAATGCCTATACTATCTCATCGTCTATTACTGGATATGCTCCATTATCTGGTGCTACAACAACTGCTTTTACTGCACCATGGGACAATCAAACTCCTGTTTCAGTTCCCATTGGTTTTACCTTCACCTTTGATACCTTTAATTATACAGAATGTTATATTAGCCCCAACGGTTTTATAACCTTCGGAACCACAATACCATCAACATCTAATTATTTACCGCTGTCAGACAACACTCTTTATGATGTTGCTGGAGGTGGAGTAGTTTGTGCTTTAGGTACCGATTTGTTTTCTAGTGCTTCAAGTCCAGCAGATATCATTTATGGTATTGAAGGTACTGCACCCAACAGAACTTTTGTGGTTCAATGGACTAATGCTAATAGAAAACTGGCTGTCGGCGATTTTAATTTTCAAATTCGCTTGTCAGAAACCTCCAACAACATTATTTTATCCTACGGAAATTGTGATACTTCTCTCACTCCAACAGAGGTTAAAGTGCAAGTAGGATTGCGAGGTCAAAATAATGACATCACCCAAGGTAATGTTTTTAATCGTTACCAAGGAAGTAGTCAGTTGTGGGGTAATCCTGGCGCAACAATTAATGGCACATTCAATACCCATGCCTCGTTAACAAATACATTGGCTTATCCCGATTTTGGATTTCAATATTTGTATGTGCCCGGTCCGCCTTGTGTAACTCCGCCAAGTCAACCTACAGGTTTAATTATTGGTGGAACTGCAATAACAAGTAGCAGTTTTGTCGGAAATTCTTTTACTGCTGCAAGTCCGGCTCCTTCCAAATATTTAATTGTTAGAAGTACCGTAAATATCCCACCTACTTCGGCTACTTTCAGTGATAGAACTATGTATGCTGTTGGATTTAATTATGGTACCGCTCCCGCTCCAGTGTATAGAGTGGTTGGTAATTCTAATCTATTATCATTCAATCAAACTTTTTTGCCCGCAGCTACAACCTTTTATTATTGGGTTATTTCTTATAATGAGAAATGCTCTGGAGGACCATTTTACAATCTAGTAAATCCGCCTTCTGGCTCGGCTACAACATGCTTTACAACTGCCACTGCCAATGCTGCTTCGGTTGTTGGAGGTAATGAATTTACTGCCAATTGGTCTGCCGTTGCAAATGCTACAGGATATGCTTTAGATGTTTCTACGAGTTCCTCCTTTGCTACTTTTTTACCGGGCTATAATAATTTGATATTGGGTTCTTCTGTAACCACTTTGCCTATTTCAGGATTGTTGCCTTTTACTACCTATTATTACAGAGTTAGAGCTTTAGGTCCAGGAGGATGTATTATAAATAGCAATACCATCACTGTTACTACTACCTGTGGTTATTATACTATTCCTTATGTTCAAAATTTTGATACCACACCAATTGGTGCAGCGCCAACTTGCTTTTCGGTATTAAATAGCAATGCTGATGTTAATCAATGGAAAACACAGTCGGTTAATTTTGCTTCCGCTTCAAATTCTATTCAAATTGATACTAATCTTTCAAGCGATATGGACGATTGGTTTTTTCTTCCAGGATTAAATTTGACTGCTGGTGTTTCCTATCGATTAAAATTTAGTTACAATACAGGAAATACAGCATCTAATTCTGAGAATTTGGCCGTCTTTTATGGCACTAGTCAGTCTGTTTCAGGGATGATAAATACCTTAACAATATTAACAGGAATTGATAACAGTTTCTATGAAACCACTCAAATTGATTTTACACCAGTTAGTTCAGGGATATTTTATATAGGGTTTAAAGGTTATAGTATAGCAAATCAAACCTATATTGCTGTTGATGATATTAGTGTAACATTATCGCCATCTTGTATTGAGCCTACAGAGGTCATAGCGTCGAGCGTTACCGCTACTTCTTTAACGCTTAATTGGGTTCCTTCTACTGCACCACCTGCTTTAGGATATCAATACTATCTTTCTACATCAGCAACTCCACCAACGCTAGCAACTGTAGCTACGGGTGCTGTAGGTGCCGGAATAACTACATTAAATTTAACAGGTTTAAATCCAAGTACTAGTTATTGGGTTTGGTTGCGGGGTAATTGTTCAGTTAGTGATAAAAGTGTTTGGTCTGTAGAAGAAACGTTCAATACAGAATGTTCTTCTCCTTTGGTTTTATCTACAGTTCCTGTTACAAGATGTGGTTACGGAACAGCCACTTTGGTTGCTAATCCAAGTGTAGGTTCTGCCATTCGTTGGTTTGATTCCTTGTCTGGAGGCTCTCAAGTAGGTTCGGGCACTACCTTTACAACGCCAGCTATTAGTAGTAGTGCAACTTATTATGCCGAGGCAAGAGCATTTGGAGCTATTGCTAAATTAGGACCTTCTAATCCAACGACACAGATGGGGGTTAGAGGGCTACAAAATTATCAAGGTTTTGTAAATTTTACAGTAACTTCAAGTACTTCATTGCAATCGGTTGATATTTTTCCAATAGCTTCTGGTCAAGCTGGTAAATTGGTTTTAAGAAATTCTTCTAACATAACAATTGCTAGTTTTAATTTTACAACTTCTGTCTCGGGAGGAAGTACACTTCAACAAATCAATATCAATTATACCTTTGTTCCTGGTACTTATAATTTATTTTTCGATACTTTGCCCACTTCAGGTTTAAGAATGAATACTACCAATGCTGCCTATCCCTATACTTCTTCTGTAGCTAGTATCGATGGAAATAGTATTGATGGCAATTTTAATTTAGGCGTTTACAATTGGAAATTTACTACAGAATGTTTGTCTCCAAGAGTTGCTGTTACAGCAACTGTAACGGTTCCTCCAGCTTTAAGTTTGAGTGCTACTAGCTTTACAATTTGCGAAGGCGAAACTACCTCACCTGTAACCATAAGTGGGGCAGGCGCTTATAATAGTTTGGTATGGTCACCATCAACAGGTGTTTCTGGAAGCGTTGCCTCGGGTTTTACTTTTAATCCAACAGTAACTACTACTTACACCTTATTAGCCAATCAAACCTCTGGAAGTTTCTGTGGTAATAAAGCCACTTTAACCGTTGATGTGAATCAAGCACCGCCAATAGTTTCTGTTCTTCCCGTAAATCCTTCCTTTTGTGCAGGCACCATTCAGCCCCTTTTAGGGAGTACAAGTATTGCAAGCCCTGCCATCTTAATTAATGAAAATTTTAATTCACCAACTAATAATTGGGTGGTAGCCAATACTTCCACAGGAGGTGATACCAATGCTTCTCAATGGACTTTGCGACCTAATGGCTACACCTATGGTAATCAATTTGGATGGAATCCTACCTTTATTAGTAATGACAATTCTCAATTTTATCTAACTAATTCCGATTCACAAAGTGGTGTTGCAGGAACAGTAACACGAACAACATTAACTTCACCATCATTTAGTTTAGCAGGTTTTACTATGGCTAATCTTAGTTTTTATCATTATATCAATGCTATTGCTTTTGATGCATTTGAAGTGCAAATTACTTCAGATAATGGAGCCTCCTGGACAACCATGCAATCGTATTCTATTTTACAAGGAGGTCCGTCTGCTTTTAGCAATGTAGTTATAGATTTGGTTGCCTATTTGGGAATGCCCGATTTAAAAATTCGATTTAATTATAGGTCTAATTGGGGTTATTGTTGGGCTTTGGATAATGTAAAAGTATCTGGAACCCTTGCAGCGGCTTTAACTTGGTTACCTATTACCGATTTATATTCCGACCCTGCAGCAACTGTTCCTTATGTGGCTGGTACGCCAGCAAGTGTAGTATATTCTAAGCCAACAACTAATATAACTTATACGGCAACTTTAACAGGTTCTAATGGCTGTACGAGAGTGGTAACCAATTCTATTACTGTTGCACCGCAAACTGTTGCCGGTGTGCTTTCTAGTGATCAGTCCATTTGTACTGGAGTACCTGCAAATAATTTAGTTTTAACTGGAAGTTTTGGTTCTATACTACGTTGGGAATATGCTAATAATGCAGCCTTTACTTCTGGAGTTACAACTATTGCCAATACAACAACAACTTTGACACCTGCTCAAATGGGTGTTTTTTCTACTATTCGTTATTTTAGAGCTGTTGTTAAAAGTGGTGTTTGTAATCAACTTTATAGTAATGTGGTCTTTGTTGCTTTTTACAGTACTACTTGGAATGGAACTTTATGGAGTAATGGACCTCCTAATGCTACCACACGTGCCATATTTGCCGGAAATTATACGTCAACTGGAGATTTATACGCTTGCTCCGTAAGGGTAAATTCGGGTGTTGTAACTTTTAATGCAAATCACTCCTTAGTGGTTACTAATGATGTTGTGGTTACAGGCAGCGGTTCTTTAATTTTTAATAATAATGCAAGTTTAGTGCAGCTAAATAATGCTTCGGTAAATAGTGGTAACATAACCTACAAACGCGATACAACACCTATGAGAAGTTTTGATTATACCTACTGGTCTTCGCCTGTGGCTAATCAAGTTTTGTCCACTTTTTCTCCTTTAACATTATCAGATAAATTTTTTGTCTTTAATCCAGCTACTGCCTACTGGTCTAACGTACCAGCGAGTTCTAGTATGACGCCAGGTGTGGGATATATTGTTAGAGCGCCAACAAATTTTAGTCCTGTTGTCCCTGCTATTTACAATGGTAATTTTGTTGGCGTACCTAATAACGGAATCGTAACAAGTCCTTTATTGGTTTCTACTAGTGATAATAATTTAATTGGTAACCCGTACCCAAGTGCCGTAAGTGCCGATTTATTTTTGTCTGACCCTTTAAATGTTGGAGTAGTAGATGCAACTATTTATTTTTGGACTCATAACACACCTATTGCTGCAGGTCAATATACTTCTAATGATTATGCCATTTATAATTATTTAGGAGGAACCGGAACAAGCTCTGCCCCAAATAATGGTGTTAACAACGCTGTTCCTAATGGCAAAATTGCCGCCGGACAAAGTTTCTTTATAAAAGCATTGACTAATGGTGTTGCAACGTTCTCTAATGCAATGAGAATAGTGGGAAATAATGACCAGTTTTTTAGAATGCAAACGCCTTCATCATCAGAATCAGTATCCTCAGAGAAACATAGAATTTGGTTGGATGTTATAGATCAACAAGGAAATTATAAACAAACTTTAGTGGGTTATGCCACCAACGCCACTATGGGCATTGATAGAGGTTATGATGGACTATTTTTTAACGTTGGAAATCCTGTTGCTTTATATTCTTTAGTAAATACTAATGATGCAATGTCTATTCAAGGTCGGGCGCTACCGTTTTCTGATTTAGATGAGGTGCCTTTAGGATTTAATGCCGCTACATCAGGAAGTTTTACTATTAATTTGTATGATTTTGATGGTTTGTTTGACAACCAAAATATTTATTTAAAAGACAATCTACTCAATACTATTCACGATTTAAAACAATCTTCCTATACTTTTCAATCTAATTCGGGAACTTTTAACCACCGATTTGTTTTGGTTTATCGCAACCAAGCGCTAAGTGTTCCTTCGGTTTCCTTTTCTGCATCTAACGTTATTGTTTATAAACCTAATCAAGAACTGCACGTTGATGCTGGTGTTACGCTACTAAAATCAGTTAAAGTATATGATATTAGAGGTAGGTTATTGTTAGAAAAAAAAGAGATTAACGCCACTAATACTTCTTTTGAAGTTGGTACCACAAATCAAGTTTTACTGCTTGAAATTACTTCAATGGATGGAATTACAATTACAAAAAAATATGTAAATTAATCTATGCATTCCGTAGGAATCTCTTAGTGAAGAGTGATTAGTGAAGAGTGATTAGTGATTAGTGAAGAGTGATTAGTGAAGAGTGATTAGTAAAGAGTGATTAGTAAAGAGTGATTAGTAAAGAGTGATTAGTGATTAGTGAAGAGTGATTAGTGAAGATGAGAGACCCTTACAGAGTGACAAACTAGGCGGTTAAAGCCCAAAAACTCCAGAAAAGTCAGCACAAATACCCGAAGGGAAAACCCGAATCCTTTACACTGAGCTTCGCCTATACTGACGAAGGAAGTATCGAAGTGCCACCCAGTTTGTCCACCTCTTTTGTCATTCCGTAGGAATCTCACCCCGATCGTACACTGAGCTTGTCGAAGTGCCACCCCTTTTTGTCATTGCTTCGCCAGTTCGAGCAAAGCTCTCAAGTCCGAAAGAATCCCAGAAGTAAAACGAAAGAGTCCAAAACCATTAGTTGCCGATATAGTAGGTAAATAGTACTACTACTAAAATGGAAAAAAAATAATAATTTCTTAATCTAATAGTACACTACAAAAAACGTAACTTATTTTTTCAAAATAATTCGTACACATTAGGTGCTGTTTTTTAAATTTAATAGGTATTTTATCGATTAAATTATACACTTTATCGATTTGTTTCCTGCTCCGCTATTTATATTAAAATTTTACAAAAATTTAATGTATTTTTAGCAAATTATAATAAAAGTGTCTTTTCCTTAAATATAAAAAGCTATGATTGAAACATTACCAAAAAAAGTA
>JFJP01002054.1_pt1 | contig 19190 bp, 13 predicted proteins | sample 431651 | NCBI WGS metagenome assembly JFJP01 (sample SAMN02602958, study PRJNA72255) | Microbial mat metagenome, whole genome shotgun sequencing project. | biome: fresh water; feature: sink hole; material: water; isolation source: purple microbial (photo- and chemosynthetic) mats found in...
CGCTCATGTCGTTGACGATCACCGCCACCCTTCGGCCTTCGCGGTTGTTCAGGATGTGGTTGAGCAACGTGGTCTTGCCGGCGCCAAGAAAGCCAGACAGGACGGTGACGGGAAGACGGTTTTCAGTGTGCATGGGGTTTCTTCGGGTTTCCTTGAATGTTACTTCGACATCAATCCCAGACCGCGTCCAGCGCCAGCAGCACGCGCGGGGCGTCCTGCTCGGGCACGGCGGGTGAGCGATGAATTGCGCCGCGATGATCGTTGCCTTGCCACAGTTCCCCCTTCAGCAAGGCGATGGCAAACGGCGCCACCTGACCGACGCCGGCGCGGGAAAGAATCAGTCCGGAGTGTTCGTCATCCATGCCGCCAGCACCATGGCCCATCCTGGTGCGGTCGGCATCACCTTCCTCCAGCCATTCGGTGCCGGGGCCGCGGTAGGTGCAAAGCAGGCGGATGCCGGTGCGATCGACATGGAAGCGCGGGCACATGGCGCGGCGAATCACCTCCAGACGCACGGCGACGCGGTGACAGCCGAGCAGATCGCCATACACCGCCACGATAAAGGCGATGTCGTTGACCAGCGCTTGGCGGCCAGGCAGGTCTGGAAAAACGTTGGCAGCGCAACCATGCTGCACATCCACCACCTGGCGAAACCCTTCGCCAAGAACCGGGGCGGCAACCGCCAGATAGCATTCAATCAAGGGATCAGATGAACGGGGCAGATGGCACAGCTGAATGTCAGGTTCGAAGATGCGCACCAGACCGGTCAGGCTGGCAACCTCGGCGATATCGGAAACCCGCTCCAGGGTGAGTGGGGCCAGCAACTCGGTCATGGCTGTGTCTCCGGCAAGAACCAAAGTATCGATATAGTCATTTTTTCTGGATCAATGCGAATGCGAGCAGCACGCCCACCGCGTAGGCCACGTCCGGTCAGCGAAACGCGGCAGCCAGTTCAGCGCCAGCGTCGCCGCCAGCAAAACCGAGAGAACGCCACCAGCCAGCGTGGCAAGAAAGAGGTGAAGTAGCGCCATGAGGGAACTGCCGAGTCAGTCAAACGCAAATGCAATCAAGTTGCATAGTAGCTGCGCAGAAGTATTTTATGCAACCGAGTTGCACGTCGACCCGATGTCGCGCGTCCTCGGTTAATCCGTTGCGCAACTCGGGCAGATGCCTTGTATCGTCAGTTCGGCTTTCTCAAAACGGAAACCGGCGGGCAACGTCACGGCGAAGCTCGGTTCCAGTTGTTCCAGACAAAATACCTGGCCACAGCGCGTGCAATGAAAATGCGCATGGCCGTGTTCGGTGGACGTCACGGTGATGGCATTGAAACGCCAGACGCGGTCCTGACCTTCAATCTTGTGCGCCAGTTGCTGCGTCACCAGCCAGTCGAGCACGCGATACAGCGTCACCCGATCAAAGTTGAAGCCTTGTTTGCGCGCGGCGGCTTCGATTTCTTGATGACTCAGGGCGCGCGTTGCGGCCAATAATATTTCCAGCACATGCTCTCGTGCCGGGGTTGCGCGCGCACCAACGTCGAGCAGTCGATTGCGAGCAGAAGAAGTGAGAGTGGGGGCGGACATGTTCAAGCGATGACCAAAACAGGCTGGGAGTATGCCGCCGGAGGCACGCTGTTGTCGCCAACCCGATGCGCTGCGGTTTCAGGTTGGCATGGCTCTTGGCATGATTTTTACGCCGCTTCGATGGCATCCACCTTCTTGTACATCCAGCCGCCGACATACAACGTCACCCCCAGAATCGCCAGGCTGGCGATGCGCAGCAGCGGCGTCGCGTCGGACAAGTCGAACAACAATACCTTGCCCGCCGAGGCGGCAAAGATCAGCAACGATGATTTGCCAAGCAATTTGTCCCGACTGCGAAATGCCAGCGCCAGGCAGGCCAGCGCGATGAAGCCCCAGGCGAACGATACCGCCAGGCGTGCATCGAGAATGTTCACCGCCGCGCCCATCAAGGCGATATGGCCGGCATACAGCACCGGCGTAGTCAGCGACTTCAGCGCCGGCAAGCGCTTGGCGTAGTAGTAAGCGGCGTAAAGTTCGAGCGCATAAAGCAAGGCCAGTATCGGGTGGTCGGCGTAGCTGGCGTTGTCGGCATCCACGATCACCCGCAAGTAATTGATCGCGAAAATGATCCCGACCAGCAATTGAAACGGCCATTGCAGCGACACGCCAGCCCCCCTTCGGCGCGCATAAAGCGCCATTAATGGCAGCACCGCCAACACCACCCAGGGCGCTTGTGCAGACGGAATCAGTTCCATGTAACCGGCATGGAACAACACCAGCGCGGCATAGGCGCTGACCAGCAGACTGCCGGCTTCTGGCGGCATCGCCAGCGATCTTTTCGCGATCAGATAAGCCAGTAACAGCAGCGCCGCGCTGAGCAGAGATATCCAGGGCGCCAGCGTTGGCAGATTGGCATTCAGCAGCGGGTATTGCAGCGCGTAGAAAATCAGCAGCAGGGGCAGGTGGACGATGGCCTCCTCGCGGCTCATCGGCCGGTGGTGGCGAATGGAAAACCACACCGCGCCGGACAGAAATACCAGGAACTGAACGATCTGAAACGAGAATGTCTCGACCCAGGCGGAAAGCGGTTTAAGGTCATGCAAAAGATGGAAGCCGAGCAAAGCCATGTACGCCGCCAGCAGATAAACCCGCCGCACGCCCAGCCAGATGGCATAGACGCAGAACAACACGCTCCAGGCCGAGAAATAGATCACCAGATCAACCACTGAAGCGGCCAGCGCATCGAGCAGGAAGGGCGCTGAATACGAGCCGACCACCGCGAACAGGCCGTAGATTTCGCTCTCGAACATACGCCCCAGCCAGAGCGCAAGCAGACAGGTCAGGATGACCGCTGCCGTCGCCAGGCCCATGCCGATGAAATGGTAATAAAGATGCGCAGCGTAAATCGACAAAAACAGTACCACCAGCCCGCCCGCCGGCAACAGACTGGCATATTCGCGATCCGCATTGCGCAGACGCAATCCCGCGCCGATCAACAGCAAACCGCTCAACACCGCCAGCACAACCTGCCGCTCGGGCGTCAGCCAACCCGAATCGACCGCCAGGCGTATCAGATAAGACATCGCCAGCACCAATGCCGTCGCACCCGTCCAGCCAAGGATTTTGGTGACCGAAATTTCCGGCGGCAGCGAACCCGCGCGCGTCGTCTGTTTGACCAGACGGCTCATCGCCGCCGGTCGGGGGGCTGCCGACATGACGCTGTCCGCTGCATCCTCCGCCGTGGTTGGCGCGTCGATCTGAACGGGCTGTTGCGCGGGGTGTTGGCCAAGCAATTGCTCAAGGCGGGACAAACGAGATTCGAGGTTATCCAGGCGCTTATCGAGGGCGGGCATGAGGTGATCTATGAATGGCTGGGTGACTGAAGAGTAGAGAATTTGCCAGCGCCCGTCACGCGACCCGCGAATGGCTGTTGAGGAAAACAGAATGCAATTTCGCTAGCGGAATCGCTGCCTTCGACGCCGAGGCGGTGTATTTTTCGGTTTTACGCATCCATTCCGGCTTCATGCGCGTCGTCCCGCAACATTCCTCCTGGCTGAATTGGCTGCATCGCCGCCGCTATCCGCTGCGCTACGCACAACTCACGCAACTACTGCGTAATCAGGCCTTGAGTCGTGAACAAATCCGGCAACAGCAGCAGGCCGACTTCGCCGATATCGTCGAATTCGCCAAAGCCAGAGTGCCTTATTACGTTGAACGTTTTAGCGGGGGTCTGCAAACGCTTCCGCTGCTGGAAAAAGACGCGGTGCGCGAACGGCTCGACGATCTGTTGGCGCTGGGCGCGGACCCCGCCCAGGTCAAGCTGGGCCATACCGGCGGCTCCACCGGCAAGCCGCTGGCATTCTGGTATGACGAGGCAAAGCATGAGTTGATGCGGGCCGGGATGATGCGCGGTTTCATGATGTCGGGCTGGCGGCCGGGGCAGAAAGTGCTGAATTTCTGGGGCGCGCGGCAGGATGTCGCGGCGGGCGGCGTGTTCGGTTCGAACTGGTCCGACTGGATCGCCGGCGAGAGGACTATCGGCGCCAGCGAGTTCAGCGCGGCGAAGTTGGCGGCGTGGGCGCGCTTTGTGCAGCGCTACAAACCGGTTCTGCTGTATGGCTATGCCTCGGTGTTGAGCGAATTGGCGCGCTTTGTCATCGACGCCAGGATAGCCATGCCGCCTAGCTTGATCGGCGTTTATTCCACCGCCGAAGTGCTGACCGAAGCGCAGCGCGAAGTCATGCAACAAGCTTTTGGCTGCAAGGTTTTCAATCAGTATGGCTGCCGCGAGGTGCCCAACATCGCCTGGGAATGTCGGCACGGCAACATGCATGTATTCGCCGATCTGGTGTATCTGGAATCGATCCAAAAAGAAGGCGAAGACGCCTTGATCGTAACCTCGCTGACCAATCGGTTGATGCCGTTCATTCGTTACAACCTGGGCGATTCCGGTCGCTTGCTGGACGGCGAGTGCGCTTGCGGTTCGCCTTTTCCGCTGATGGAAATGGGCATGTGCCGGCAGAACGATCTGATTCGCACCCGCTTGGGTGCGAGTATTCATCCCGGATTCTTCAATCATCTGCTGGATGGCCAGTCGCAAATCCGGCAATTTCAGTGGCGGCAGGTTGACCTTGATCACATCACGCTGAATCTGGTGGCGTCGACGCCATTGAGCGTCGACACGGTGGCCGAACTGAACGAAAAAATACACGCCGCGATGGGCGGCGCGGTGTCTCTGGAAGTGAATTATCTGGCTGAAATTCCGCGCACCGCGGCAGGCAAGCATCGCTTTGTGATCGGCATGAAATAACCGGGTTAGCGGATGCGGTCGTATCGCGCGAAGCTCAGCGCACCATCTGATTCATTTCGAAGATCGGCATCAAGATGGCCAGCACGATGAGCAGAACGACGCCGCCCATCACCAGAATCAGCACCGGCTCAAGCAACGCGGTGAAGGAGAGCACGCGGGTATCGAGTTCCTGGGTTTGCTGGCTGGCGATGCGTTCCAGCATTTCCGGCAGTCGGCCGCTTTTTTCACCGCTGGCGACCAGATGCGTCATCACCGGCGGGAACATGCCGGTGGAGGCGATGGCGCGACTCATGCTGCCGCCTTCGCGCACCCGTTTGTAGATTTCATCCACCGCGCCGCGCATCGGCAGGTTGCCGACCACGCCGGCGGCGGCTTGCAGCGCGGAGAGCAGGGGCACGCCGCTGCCGGAAAGAATCGCCAGGGTGCTGGTCAGGCGGGCGGTGTTGACGGTGCGGGTGAGGCGGCCGATCAACGGCAGGCGCAGCAGCGTGAGATGCCAGCGATGCCGCACCGCCTCGCCTTTCAGGGCTTGATGGATAAAAAAACCGGCGCCTATCAACGCCATCAGCAGGTAAATGCCGAACTCGCGCAGCAAGCTGGAGACGCTGATCAGAATGCGGGTGAGCAATGGCAGTGTCTGATGCGAGTTTTCGAACACCGCGACGACTTGCGGCACCACATAGGTGAGCAAGCCGGTGACCACCAGGATGGAGACGCCGGTGACCAGAGCGGGATAGATGAAGGCGAGGCTGACGCGGCGGTGCAGCGTGTTGCGCGCTTCGATGTAGTCCGCCAGACGCTCCAGCACCGCGCCGAGTTTGCCGGAGTCTTCGCCAGAAGCGACGATGGTGCGGTACAGCTCGGAAAAAACAGCGGGATAACGCGCCATGGCGCGCGACAACGATGCGCCGCCAAGCACTTCTCCACGCACTCCCGCCAGCACGCGCTGAGTCGCGGCGGATTCGGATTGCTCGATACTGGCGGAAAGGGTTTCTTCCATCGTCAGGCCCGCCGCCAGCAGCGTCGCCATCTGGCGGGTGGCGAGAGCGAGATCGGCGGCGGCAAGGCCACGTTCGCGGAAGCGGCGCTTGGATTTCTTTTCAACACTTTCAAGCAGGATTTCGACCTGGGTTGGAATCAACCCGCGCTCGCGCAACTGCGCCCGCGCCTGGCGTGGCGTGTCAGCCTCAAGCACGCCGTTTTCACGGCGTCCGGCGGCATTGACGGCTTCGAAGCGGAATCCGGCCATGATCAGATCAATTCGGAGTAGTTAACGTGACACAACCGTAAAGCGTTGTAGGCGCGTCCGCTTGCGGCGCGAATCGCAACGCACCGTGCAGCGGGGCTACAAAATCGATTTTCATGCGCGTGCCACCCGCATGACTTCTTCCAGCGTGGTCTCGCCGGCGGCGATCCAGCGCAGGCCATCCTCGTACAGGCTGACCCAGCCGTTACGGCTGGCTTCCTCGCGCAGGGCGGCCTCGCTGGCGCCGTCATGGATCAAGCGACGGGCAGTGTCGTTTAGGCTGAACAACTCATAAACGCCGGTGCGGCCTCGGTAGCCGGTGTGATTGCATTCGGCGCAGCCGACAGCATGCATGACCTGGGTAACCGCGTAGCCGGCAAGCGCGGTCTGTTCCGCGCCATCCAGCGGCGCCGGTTGTTTGCAGGCCGGGCAGAGGCGGCGGATCAGACGCTGGCCGAGGACGCCGATCATGCTGGTCGCCAGCAGATAAGGTTCCACCCCCATGTCGGTGAGGCGGGTGACCGCGCCGAGGGCATCGTTGGTGTGCAACGTGGCCAGCACCAGGTGCCCGGTGAGCGAAGCCTGCACCGCGATTTGCGCGGTTTCCAGATCGCGGATTTCACCGATCATCACCACATCCGGGTCTTGCCGCAGGATGGCGCGCAGGGCGCGGGCGAAAGTCAGCTCGATGCGCGGGTTGACGTGGGTCTGGCTGACCTGATCGAGGTCGTACTCGATCGGGTCTTCCACCGTCATGATGTTGAGCTTGGAAGCGTCAAGCCGGGAAAGCGCCGCGTACAACGTCGTCGTCTTGCCCGAGCCGGTTGGCCCGGTAACCAGGATGATGCCGTGTGGCGCGCGGATCAGGCTATCCAGGCCGGTCAGCGCGGTCGGGTTCATCCCCAGCGCTTCCAGTTCCAGGCGGCCATGCTGTTTGTCGAGCAGGCGCAGGACAACGCGCTCGCCGTGGCCGGTGGGTAAGGTGGAAACCCGCACATCCACCGGCCGCCCCGCCACCCGCAAGGTGATGCGACCATCTTGCGGCAAGCGTTTTTCGGCGATGTCCAGGCTGGCCATTACCTTGATGCGCGACACCAGCGCCGCGTGCAAGGCGCGCGGCGGCGTCATCACGTCGCGCAACAGGCCATCGACGCGATAGCGAATCACCGAGCGGTTTTCATAGGCTTCCAGGTGAATGTCGGATGCGCCTTCGCGCAGTCCCTGCGCCAGCAAGGCGTTGATCAACCGGATGATCGGCGCGTCGTCTTCCGATTCGAGCAGATCGCCTACCGCCGGAATGTCCTGCGCCAGCGCGGTGAGGTCGATCTCCTGCTCCAGATCGTCCATGATCTGCGCCGCATGGGCGTCCTCGCGCGCATAGGCTTGCGCCAGTCGAGCGTCGAAATCCTCCGCCGTCAGCAGTACCGGCAACAACGGCGTCGCCAGAATGCGGCGCGCCTCGGACAAGGCCGCCACACTCGCCCCGGCGCGAACCCAGAGTTCGATGGCATCGCCGACCTGGCGAGCGGCGACCACGCCATGCCCGCGCGCGGCGTGGTAAGGAATGCGACGGACGATGCCGGGATCGATTTGCGGCTGCGACATGGTTGTGCTCAATTCGGCCAGAGCGAGAAATCGTTCGGCGATTTTTCCGGTTCAGCTGACTTGGCCGGTTTGGGAGGGGGTTCCGGCGCAATTGGTTTGAGCGCTGGCTTGGCGGTCAACATACTATCCAGCTTCAAATCCGGCAACCTGTCGGGCGAGTTGTCCGGCAGCAGCCAGCGCTTTTGCGCCGGGTAAGCGCCATAGACATTGCGGATGTAGTCGTAACGGCTTTCGGTCAGGCCAGACAGCAATTCGGGTGTGCGTACCACCACCGGGCGCAAAAACACCATCAGGTTGGTCTTGGTGCGTTTGCGGGCTTCGCTGCGGAACAGCGCACCGAGCAGCGGAATATTGCCCAGGCCGGGGACTTTGTTGATGTCGTTCGAGACGTCGTCCTGAATCAATCCGCCCAGCACGATGGCCTCGCCGTCGCCGACCAGAACGGTGGTTTCGATCGACCGTTTGTTGGTCGTGATGCCGTCCGGATTATTCGCGTCAAACACGCTGGAGGCTTCCTGCATGATTTGCAGTTTGACATTGCCGCCCTCGGAAACCTGCGGTTTGACTTTCAAGGTCAAGCCGACGTCCTTGCGCTCAACCGTTTTGAACGGACTCGCAATCGCCCCCGATGTGCCGGTCTGCGCGTAGCTGCCGGTGACGAAGGGCACGTTTTGGCCAATGACGATTTTGGCTTCCTCGTTATCCATGGTCAGGATGTTCGGCGTCGACAGAATGTTGGCATCGCTATCGGCTTCCAGCAGACGCGCCAGCGCGGTCAGGCTGGTGACCTTCTCGCCATTCAAGGTGATCATCTGGCCCAGCGCCAGATTCAGCCCGGCGCCAGGCAGCAGCGGCGTGCCAGCGGCAATGGAGGCGGAAAGACCGAGCAGATTGTTGCCATCGGCGCCGAAATTGGTGCCGCCGATCAGCGCAAAATTGTCTTGTTTCTGCAGCAGCGGGCCTTGCCACTGAATACCGAGTTCCGCCGCTTTGGCGCTGGTGACTTCCACAATCAGGGCTTCGACAAAGACTTGCGCGCGTTGCGTATCGAGTTTTTCGATCACCGCGCGCAGGCTGTTGTAAAGCTCGTCAGGCGCGCTGATGACCAGTGAATTGGTGGCTGCATCGGCCAGAATGGTCACTCCCGCGATACTGCTCGCACCGGATGTCGTGGCGGCGGCCGGCGTCGCGGGCGCGACAGAGGAAGCGCCGGTGCTGGATGTGGCGCGTAATTCGGCGGCGGCGACCTGGCGCAGGGTTTCCGCCAGTTTTGTCGCATCCGCGTTGCGCAGATGGATCACTTGCAAGTTGCTGCGACCGCTGGAAGGGGTATCCAGTTGCGCCACCATCGCGCGCAAGGTTTTGAGTTTGCCCTGGTTGTCGGTGCGCACCAGAAGGTTATTGCTGCGGCCATCGGCGGTGATCAACATTGCCGAGCCCCCCCCCTGGACGGGAGCGCCGGCCGGATCGGCGAACAAGCGGGAAAGCTGCAGCGCCAGTTCCACCGCGGATAGATGCTGCACTTTGATGACGTTGAATTCAGCGTCGTTGGGGGTGTCGATCGCCTCGATGATCTGCGTCAACCGCTTCAGGTTGTCGGCGTAATCGGTGATGACCAGCGTATTCGAACCGGGATAAGCCGATACCGCGTTGTTCGGCGCGATCAATGGACGCAACACGGTCACCAACTGGGCGGCGGTGGCGTGTTGCAGCGGATAAACCTGCGTCACCACCTGGTCGCCGCCGATTTTGATCTCCTTGCCGTAAGTTCGGCTGAAGTGCTGTTTGGCGTCCGCCTCCGGCAGAATCTTCACCACGCCCTTGCCTTCCACTGCGGTGAATCCCTGCATGCGCAGCGAGGAAATCAGAATCTGGTACGCCAAATCGGCGCTGACCGGTTTAACCGACGAAATATTGATGGTTCCCTTCACCCGGGGATCGACGAGAAAGTTCTTGCCGGTAATCTGCCCCATCGCGCGGATGACGGAATCGATCTCGGCATTGACGAAGTTCAGCGTAATCACCCCTTGCGCTGAGACCGGCGGCGCGATCAGGCTGACCGTCAGCGCTGCCGCGATGGCCGCAAGATTGCCGAATAAACGTCTTTTCATGGCGCCACCTGTAGACCGTAATTCATCTTTTCACCTGCTCGCATGACATCCACGCTGACTCTCTCGGTTTTAATCAACAGTTCATAAAGACGCGCCACATCACCGGGTCCAGTCAACGATTTTCCGTTGATTCCGGTAACCACGTCGCCCACTTTCAGGCCCAGTTTTTCCGGCAAACCGCCCGCCGGGCTCCGCTCCAGTACCGCGCCACCGCGCGGATGCGAGCCGTAGCGACCCAGCAATGCCATTTGATCGGGCCGCTTCAACGTTCCCAGCAACGCTGCGCGGGACAAGCCAAATTGCCTGGGACCCAGTTGCCGCACCGTTAGCTGCAATCCGGACTTGGCGTTGCCGGTGTTTTCCAGCGCGGTTGCGGGCGTCTGCGCCATGCTTGCGATCTCTGTTTGTCCACTGCGGGTAATCTCCACGTGATCCGCATACACCGCCTGCAACACCATGCCAGGGGAAAATTCCTGACCCAGAACCGCTGAAACCGGTTTGTCATCCAGAACCAGAATGGCAAAACCGGAGCGGCCATCGCGCGATGCATAGATGCCGCGCACTCCGATACTCGAACGCGTCGCCATTGGCGCAGCAGCAGGGTCGGCGACCCCCGCTACGCCGCCCCCAAACAGCCGCAGCCCAACCACTTTTTCGGCCAGCACCTTGCTCAAAGCCGACGGGCCGGCAGCGTTGGCCTGACCCAACTGGCGCGGCGCGAGGAACGCCCAGGTCCAATGCGCCAACAGCCAGGCGAGCAGCATGAGCGCGGCTAAAACGGTGACAACAGGCAGTCGGGACAGCAAGGCAGTGCGGATCAATACAGGCGCCAACGAAAGTGAAGAAAAAACATCTGCCGCATTCGGCAATCCCGATCAAAGGGAGCGGTTGCGGAGCTCGCAAGCAAGGCTGCGAGTGGAAACATGATAGCGGATGCAGGTTAACCCAAGAACATGACAATCGAAACCCAAGTTGCTTGGGCGCGCGTCCGGTGCATCCATCGCCTGAATCTTGCCGCATCCTCCAGGTGCAAATTTATTCGATAAAAGGGCAAAGCCATAAGCGACAAGTGGCAAGCGATATAAGCGCTGGTCATGCTTGGGTAATGCCACCAATTTGTCACCCCGGCGCAGGCCGGGTTTGAATGTTGGGCTATGTGCATTGGATTTACATCCAACAATCCAACCTCGTTTTGAACATTGACGATTTTTTTAATTCAATGCGGGGCCGATATTCGCCGGACCGACGTTCAGACGTCGGTTTCTAATTTTCCATCGCGCATGCGGATGATTCGATCACAACTGGCCGCGATGTCGGGGTTATGGGTGGCCATGATGATGCCGAGACCTTGTTGTCGGGCGTAGTGGATGAATAATTCAACCACCCGAGCACCGTTTACCGAATCCAGATTTCCCGTTGGTTCGTCGGCCAACAGCAGGCGCGGTCGATTTGCCAGGGCGCGGCCGACCGCTGCGCGTTGGCGTTCGCCGCCCGATAAGCGAGCCGGCAGGAAATGCGCGCGGGGCATCAGGTCGACCTGTTCAAGCAGCGTGATGGCCCGCTCCCGGCGTTCTTGTCTGGGCAGGCCGAGGGCAATCATCGGCGCCTCGATATTTTCCAGAACCGTCATCGCCGGTATCAGGTGGTGATCCTGAAACACGAAACCGACGCTCCGCGCCCTGAACGCAGAGGGATTCTTGATCCGCGCCAAGTCTTCGCCGGCAACAATGATCTGGCCGGAAGTGGGGGCGTCGAGCAGTCCAATCAGGGAAAGCAAGGTGCTTTTGCCACAGCCTGATGGGCCCATCACCGCAATGCTCTCTCCCTGCGCCATTTCCAGGGAAACACCGTTCAGGGCCAAGATCCGCCCGTTGTCGTAGCTTTTGCATACCTCGCGTGCGCGCAGCAATGCGTCATGCATGGCGTAAAGCCTGGGCCGGTTTCAGTCGGTAGACGATGTTGGCCGGCCACAGCATGGCGAGGAGGGCAATGAGAACTGCCGCGCCGAGCGATGCAAATGCGGCAAGCGGGGCGATTTCAGTCGGCAGGTTCCACCCCGGTCCGGACGGATGGACATGCACAAGCAGGCTGACCAGTCCCTGCGCGGCAATATTCCCCAGCAGGGTTCCGGCCAGGCAGAGGGCGATGATTTCGGCAAACAACATGCGCAGCACCAGCCAGGGTGACCAGCCGATGGCGAGCAGTACGCCCAACTCGCGGGTGCGCTCTGATACGACCATGACCAGGGTGTTGGCGACCACAATGGCGGCCCCCAATAACGCAATTACACCGATGCTCCAAGTGGTGGTTTCCATGGTGCGCATGATGCGAACGATGCCGGAGAATTCCATGGTGGGTTGCGCGCGCAACTTGGGAAAATGCTGCTTGACCTGTTCAATGACTCTGGCGGTAGCGATTTTATTGCCGGTTTGCACCAACGCCATGTTGAAGTAATCCTGATGCGCGCCACGCCCCAGGATTTGGCGGGCTTGCTCCAGATTGGCAATGATGCCGCTATCCACATACCTGCTGCCGCTGCGAAACAATCCCACCGCGACATATTCGACCTTGCCCAGCATCACGCTGTCGCCGACCTTCAGTTGAGACAACTCCGCGCACAACACCCCGATCAGGATTTCAGGTTTGTCCTGCGCCAGCGCTCTGCCGCCGACGACTGGAATCATGCCGAGACCTGTCGTGGAGATGCCCAGAACGGGCGCTTTCCTGCTGGCATTCAGCGGGGTGATGCCAATCACCATCGGCAACACGGTTTGCTGCAAAGTCGTTTTCAGCGCCTCGATTTGATGCGGTGTGATTCTGGATCTGAACGGGGTGAGAGCATTGCCGCTGCCGATCATTACCTCGGTGTTGTAAGCGGCGGTGGTGTACGCAAATTGCGTCTGCATATCGAGGGTGAGCGAGGCAATACTGACAAACACCGCCGTGCCTACCGTGACCCCGAACAGCGTCAGCAGGCTACGCACTTTTGTGCGCATCAGGTTGCGCCAGAAAATCATGCGTTTTCTCGGTGCTGGCGAGTATCACCGTTTATCTGCGGCCAGAACGGATTCATCGCGCGGCCTGTCGCTGCGTATCGAGGTCTGGCGGTTTTTCGCTGGATGCGAGCAGGTTGTCGAGCATCAGATCGATATTGTTGTCGTTGGGCGGGAGGTCATGCCAGAGCGAGAGCATCAGTTTGCCTATCGTGATTTCGTCAGGGTTGGCGCTGTTTCTGAGTTTGAGCGCAACGTGGAATTGTCGCAAAGTCGGTTTTTCGTCACCGGCATGGCTAGCCATGATGGCGGTAACGATTTGACGGCTCAGTTCAGTCTGTCTGGCAAGCGATAGTGAAGTTCTTTGCGCCATTTCGCGCGACACCATGCCGGTATGCCGAGTGGAGGTGAAAGCGCGTGAAGATGCCGCAAAACCAGGCTGATTTGAAGTCGTCGCGGCGGGAATGTCCATGATACGAATGGAACGAATCAAGAGCGCGTTGTTTGCCGGATCAAGCGTGACCACGCGCAACGGATTGGGATAAGTCACCAGGGAACCGGTTTGCACATCCAGGAGCCTGTCTTCTTGCCACGCTTTGCGGGTGATGTTCTGAGTGTGGCTGTGTCCGGTGAAGACCAGTTGCAACCCTGCCGCAGCCAAAGCGCGGCCGGTGTTGTCGCCGTTTTCGAGCACAAAATCCGAAAAATTGTGGGCTTGCCCCAAGCTGTGCTCAAGCACGCCATGGTGCAGCATGCCGAGTGGCTGCTTTCCCAGGTTGCGCGCCTCGGCCAGCTTGCTCAATATCCAGTTCAGCGTCTCGGGGCGGATTCGACCCGCGTCGATACGCACATTTTTACCTTCGCCATAGCGGCAACTGTCGATCGCGAAAAGCCAGTAACCCGGCACCGGTTCGGCGATATAGCTGAGCGAGTCGGGATCGCGGGCGATGGCTTGTTGATAGCCGAACGGCGCGTAAATTTCGGCAAATTCGCGCGCGTTGATCCGCTGTGCCGGCAGTCTGCGGTGTTGGTCAAAGTGCGAGGCGGAGGGATTGTCTATGTCGTGGTTGCCGGGAATGACATAAGGTTGAATCCCTTTAGCCCGCAAATCAGCCAGATACGACGCCATCAACAGATGATTCGTTTTCTCGCCTTCATGCGTCAAGTCGCCGGGGATCAATAGAAATGCCGGTTTGGGTTGTTGCGCGGCAAGCAGGGAAACCGCACTTTCGAGCAAAGCGCCGCTCTCGACCACCATTTTTACGTCGCTTGCCAGATTCTCGGCAAATGCGCTTCCCGTCGTGCCAAGACGGGTGTCATAAACATGCGGGTCGCTGATGACCGCGAAGCGGGCGGGTTGGGGCGTGTCGAACCAGTCTGCCGCATAAGCCCAGATCAATGCCGAGAGCAAAACCAAGCCAAGCGGCAAGAGAAATATTTTTAGATTCGACTTGAAGATTGGCACCCGCATCGCTGGCCCTACTGCGCCTTCCGGCCGTTCATAACAAAAACACGCGCCCGGCTTTCAGGCTGGGCGCGTGGCGCATCAGTGGCGCATCAATTAGATTGATTATTGTTCGGCCAGATCGCTCGCGCCAGAGCAGTCCAGACTGGCACCAAGCGCGGTGCCGTTCAAAGCTACATTCATAACGCCGTTGGCGCTGCTGGATGGGGTGACCACCACCGTGTTGCCATCGGAGCCAACCAGGTTGAGCGACCCGGAAACCCAATCGCCATTTTCATTCATGATGATTGGTTGCCCGGTTGTCAGATTGAGGTAGCCGTGGGTAGTTGTGGTGTAAGTGCCGCTGGAGATGTTGAGCACGTTATCGCCGCCGCTCTCATAAGTACTGGCACTGAAGTTGGCGATTTTATGCGTGCGATTCTGGTTGACGAATCTGACTGTCGCCTGGTCGATTCTTACCCGATCTGGATTGGTCGCGGTCGCATCGCCAGGATCCCAAGCGGCTGGCACACCGTAGGTGAGCGTCGCCTTGTTCATGGTCAACTCGGTTGTTTCACCCTTGGCGATCAGTGTGAGTTGATTCGCCGAGGCTTCCATGGACGAAACAATCGGTCCATTTGCACTTGGTGTGCCGATTTCTCTGGCCGTCATCGTTCCATTAACCTTGCTTTGCTCAGGTGGGCTAACGGAATCATCAACGGAGCAGAAATTGTTGAACGTGTAGGTGTAAGTGGTAATCCCGTTGGCGTGAACATCACTGAGATTCAGGGTGCCACCACAATTACCAGCGAATTCCTGGACGGCCATCGGGGCCAGACTCGCGCCGCCGGCTTTCTTGGCCTCAGCGATGACTGACATGACTTGCCGGACAACCCCGGCACCCTCGATGCCCTCTTGCGCGGCGGCTACAGAAGCCGCCCTGGCAGCGCCCGTATTCAATTTGCAACCGGGAACAGAATCCGAAATCCACACCATTGAGTCTTGTACGGCTGTTGCATTGATTTGAGCCGCACCGGTTGTGTTACCGCCATTTTGTCCGGAGCCGCCATCATCCTCTTCATCTCCGCCGCCATTGCAGCCCAAAAAACCAAGCGGAAGCGCGATGAATGCAATTGACAAGGAAATCAAAGATTTTCTTGTGAAATGAGTACCCGTTGTCATGATTTCTCTCCTTTCATCAAGAGCGACGGGATAGCGTATCCACCCCGTCAACGCATCAAACCACTACATTTATTCTAGATATCGAGGTCTTTATTGCAATGCTCAGGCGGGCCTTTTCAGGCCAAATTTGGCGATTGATATGGCGAGTAAACACCATGCTGCCGAAAAGAAATCTGCCCGTACAAAACTATGCCTGCTGCCATTGTTTTTGCTCCAACGGCACTTTCTATTGCCCCGCTTGGGTGTAGATTGAAATAGTCCCCTCTCCAAAGGCCCGCTCATGACCTCCCACACCAGCCGCGCCCAGTTCCTGGTCAAGCCGCATTGCCTCAGCCTGTCTATAGAAACGGCGAACTTCTGGTCAAATTCAAGGCCGGTGCAACTGAAAAAATCGCCCAAACGCATGCCAATGCACGCGCAGCGAGAATGTTGCGCGCGGGGCAACTGGAACATGTGCGCCTGTCCGCAGGGATGGATGTTGAAGGAATGCGTCGCTGGTATCAGCGCCAGCCGAATGTCGAATACGCTGAACCCAACTACATCGTGCATAAAAGCGCGGCGCCGAACGACACCCACTTCGAGCTTCAATGGGGGTTGCGCAATACCGGTCAACGCGTCAATGGCACGTTCGGCCTGGCGGGCGCAGATATCCGCGCCAGCGCGGCATGGGATCGCCATACCGGAAATGGCTCTGTTGTGGTGGCAGTGGTGGATAGCGGGATCGATTACAACCATCCCGACCTGGCCGCCAATGTCTGGGCGAATCCGGGTGAAATACAGGGCGACGGCATTGATAACGATGCCAACGGCAAAATTGACGACGTCCGTGGCTGGAACTTTGCCAACAATAACGCCGACCCGTTGGACGATGATGAAGAAGGCGGGCATGGCAGTCATGTCGCCGGCATCATCGGCGCGGTGGGCAATAACGCCAATGGTGTCAGCGGCGTCAACTGGAATGTCAAGCTGATGCCGCTGAAGGTATTGAGCGCGGATGGAGTCGGCGATTTGGCCAACATCGTGGCCGCCATTGATTACGCCATCGCCAAAGGCGCCGCTGTCATTAACGCTTCCTATGCGTTCGATTGCGGCGTAGCGCCTTCGCAAAGCGAACGCGATGCGCTGAATCGAGCACGGCTGGCCGGCATTCTGCTCACCCTCCCGGCGGGGAACGAGGGCTGCGATAACGACAAGACCCCAACGTACCCGGCAAGCCATGCTCTCAACAACATCTTGTCGGTTGGCGCCTCGGATCAATTCGATGTTCGCGCGGTGTTCGCCCGCCCCTCTTTTCTCGGCAGTTCATCCAACTATGGCGCGCACAGCGTGCATTTGTTTGCCCCGGGCAAAAACATTTATGGCACGCTGCGCAGCGCCGACTACGGCTTTGAAAGCGGCACCTCCATGTCCGCGCCGCATGTTGCCGGTGCGGCGGCGCTGCTGAAATCCTATCGCCCCGCATTAAGCATGTTCGAGGTGCGAGAAATTCTGCTCAAAACCGCCCAGGCCAAAACTGCGCTGGCCGGACTCGCGGTGACCGGCGGACGCCTTGATGCGGGCCTGGCGATGGACTTCGATCTGGCAGCCAGTTCGCCAATCCAGCCCTCCCATGTAGTCGCCAGCAAAATCAACGATAGTCGGATCGAGTTAAGCTGGCTCGACGACTCCACCATCGAATCCGGCTGGAAGCTGGAATACCGCAACGACCCTGGCACCAGTTTTACCAGTCGAGCCAATCTTTCTTCTTCCGTGTTGGGCTACGACGACACCGCAGCGCAGGCGGGCGAAGGCACTTACAACGGCTACCGCGTCCGCGCCTACAACGGAGTGGGCGACTCCGCGCCAAGCGCGGAAGTCAAGATCGTGACCCCGCCGCTAGCGCCCGACAACCTCCGCGTCACTGACCAGGGCGGAACGGTAACCATCGCCTGGACCGACCGTTCGGCGCGCGAAACGGGGTATCGACTGGATCGTGCAAGCGCCGGCGGATTTTTCAACGAAATCGCCAATCTGCCCGCCAATGCCACGCAGTATGCGGATAACGGACTGACCTTGGGCACGGAGTATCAATACCGTGCGCGCGCCTACAGCGTCATTGCCGGTTTTTCCGATTACTCCGCAACGGTGGTCGTGACGCCCGGCGAATCAAGTGGCGGCACGCGGGTCGGCTGTTTCATCGCCACCGCAGCCTATGGCAGCGCATTGCATCCAAAAGTGAACGCGCTACGCCAATTCCGCGACAGTTATTTACTTCCCAACTTGCTCGGACGCATCTTCGTCTCCGCGTACTACCGGATCAGCCCGCCGCTCGCCGACTTCATCGCCCATCATGATTGGCTCCGCGCCAGTGTGCGTGTTTTGTTGTGGCCGCTGGCCTGGTTCGCCGAGGCGGTGGTTCCAGACGTCGCAGCAGGATCATTCAACCAGCCAGTGAAAATGGAATCAGATGCGGCGGTAAACGCTGAGCACCTGACCGAGCGCCAACTGCTGGTGAAATTCAACCCTGCCGTAAACGAAGAGACCGCCCGCGCCAACCTGGCCGAACAAGGTGGAATACGCGTTAAACAGCTGTCCGGACAACTCTTCCAGGTGGAATTTTCCAACCAGGCTCAGCGGCAGCAAGCTCAAGCCAAACTAAGCACATCCAGACAAGTGGAATATGTCGAAATCAATCGCGTCATAAGGCAACCGAATAAATAGGCCCGCGGAAATGAAAGCGGCTGCGGAATTCCCGCAGCCGAAGCCTGTTGTAGCGCCGCAATAACCGGGGTCGATCAACTGCCGGCAGGGTTTGTGTTGCTCCCGGCGCAATAGATGGGCGAGCTTTATCGTGTTCTCACTGACAAGGACAAGCGCGAAGTTATCCTGGGCTGGACTGATAGCTTCGAGGTTGCCGACTCGTCATGGAGCGCATTTCTGCTGTCTTGACCCGAATGGCACTTACTTTAGCCAAAACCCACCGTCAGACTTGCGAAGTTGGGAATCCTGGCGGGGTAATAAAACGTGTTTCCGTCCTTCGTGGATATTGCGGGTGGGTAATTTTCAGTCATTTAGCGCTTATATAAGTGCCAATCGGGTCATGCTCCATTATTTTATCTTGCGGGAATACCCCAAGCAGAGGGCGAGCCCTATTCCCCCATCCCGGCGGACGGCGACGAGACGCTATACAAGCGCTATGAAGCCTTGGCGGAACAGGAGCTGGGCGTGACTTTTGTCGGAAGGCTGGTGCAATACCGTTACTGCAATATGACCCCAGTGGTAGCCGCCGCGCTCAAGATGGCGGAGCGGTGCTGATACCTACTGTTCAACCGGGAATTGCATTGAACGGCCACTTCCCGACTTGATGAACACACACTGTCGACGCGGAGCGGTCATTCCGCATTCGGATGGTTCTCGGGCAAGTAACTGAGTGGAACAGTCACACAGCACAACTCATTATGGACTGCATGCCGACCTCAAAAAGACGGTCGTGGAAATGCTGTCTGATCTTCTGAAGGTCTGCTTTTGCAAACAGCGACCGCACAACGGCATAGCGATGGAGGCAAAAGGCGTTGGGGATCTTGGCAACCCTGTTCAACTCGAATGGTTTGCCAATTTTTGGCAAACATCCTAATGTGACGCCATGACCACGATGAATATCTCCCTCCCCGACGCCCTCAAGTCCTTCGTGGACGAACAGGTCACCCAGCGCGGCTATGGCACCAGCAGCGAGTATGTGCGCGAACTGATCCGCAAGGATCAGGACCGCACTCGACTGCGCGGACTGTTGCTGCAGGGCG
>JFJP01038161.1_pt1 | contig 19190 bp, 20 predicted proteins | sample 431651 | NCBI WGS metagenome assembly JFJP01 (sample SAMN02602958, study PRJNA72255) | Microbial mat metagenome, whole genome shotgun sequencing project. | biome: fresh water; feature: sink hole; material: water; isolation source: purple microbial (photo- and chemosynthetic) mats found in...
CCCAATTTAATTTCATATATGCCTGACGTAGGCGTATCAAATAATAATACTGAGTTACTCCGGCGAAATCCATTTCAATTTTTGCACTCGATTTAGCACCTAAAATTGGCATACTTGTAAAATCGATACCCAAACGGGTTGAAATGGCCAGCATTTGTGAATTTGGAACGGCATTTTTATCATTTCCTGATAGATCCAAATCGATTGGCTTTGGTAACATATTGAACAAACCATCTAAGGCTTCAGTATTTTGGCGCGAATTGTAATACAATTCGCTTCGAACAAAACCATATAATTTGTAACTTGCTGTTGGTTCAGTACCAAAAATAGCTATAAATGAACTAATTAACGTAATAACTAATACTATAATCTTTTTAAAAAACATATATTTAAAATTTATGCTGAATATTGAATTCAGATGTAATACAAATGTTCAAGGAGAATTTTAAAACCAATAGCTAGTAAAATAATGCCACCTAACAGATTGGCATTAATTTTAATGCGATCGCGAAAACGAACACCAAGATAAACTCCAACTATTGAGAATGAAAAACTAATAAAACCGATAATTAATACTGCAAAAGTAATTTTTGTTGAAAAAGGTACAAAAATAATTCCTGTAGCTAACGCGTCAATACTTGTTAGTAACGAAAGCATTATAAGAATCTTCCACCGAAAAGGATTTGCTTCAATTTCGCACTTTGGATCAATAGGTTTAAGCCCTTCGATAAACATTTTCAAACCTATCGCTCCCAATAAAAAAAACGACACCCAATGATCGTAATCGTTTATTATTTTTGCAAAACTATATCCCGCAAAATATCCAATCAGAGGCATGAATCCCTGAAATAAACCAAAAAGCACCCCCATTCGGAATGCTTTTTTGAATTTGAATTTTTTCAGACATACGCCCTTACTAATGGAAACTGCAAAGCAATCCATAGCAAGACCGATTCCGATAATGATGATTGAAAGGATGTCCATTCTTGAGTGAATTTGAAAATTTGAAAATTGATGAATTTGAAAATTAAATAAATTTGAAATAAGAAGATTAGTTTGTTATTAAACAAACTAATCTTCTCTATAATTTTCAAATTTTCAAATTTTCAAATTTTTCAAATCATCTTTTTAACTTGTTCGAATACGTTTTTGCCGTTGAAACCAAGTTTTTCGTCCAATACTTTGTAAGGTGCCGAGAATCCAAACGACTCTAAGCCCCAAACTTTGCCATTGGCACCCACCAAACCTTCGAGGTTGACGGGTAAGCCTGCTGTTAATCCAAAAATTTTAGCACCTTTTGGCAATACACTTTCTTGGTATTCTGCTGATTGACTGCGAAATAAACCTTCGGAAGGAACAGATACTAAACGGATTTTTATGCCATCGGCACGAAGCAATGCTGCACCTTCGTTCAAAGTAGAAACTTCGGATCCCGAAGCTACTAAAATAACATCTGGATTGCCATCACATTCAACAACATAACCACCTTTTTCAGCCTGAACTGCATCCACTTTACGGCCATTAGCCGAAGGGAGATCTGTGATGTTCTGGCGCGAAAGTATCAGTCCAGTAGGTGTTTGCGTGTTCTCGAGCGCCATACGCCATGCAACTGTACATTCTTCCACATCGGCTGGGCGAAGTACTAACATAGAGTTGTGACCTTTGTGATTTTTGAGTTTTTCCATCAAACGAATTTGGGCTTCTTGCTCCACTGGTTCGTGGGTTGGTCCATCTTCGCCAACGCGGAAAGCATCATGTGTCCAAATAAATTTAACAGGAACTTCCATCAAAGCAGCCATACGAATAGCTGGTTTCATATAGTCGGAAAATACGAAGAAAGTAGCACAAGCTGGAATAACCCCACCGTGCAAACTCATACCAATACAAACGCACGCCATAGTTAATTCGGCTACACCAGCTTGAAGGAAGGCACCCGAAAAATCGTCTTTTGTAAATGCTTTTGTGTTTTTAAGGAAGCCATCGGTTTTGTCGGAATTTGACAAATCGGCACTCGAAACCACCATGTTTTCAACTTGCAAAGCCAATTGAGCCAACACTGTTGCCGATGCAGCACGTGTAGCTTGACCGGGTTTCTGAACCACTGCATCCCAGTTTACGATAGGAGCTTTGCCTGAGAAGAATGTTTCCAATTTGGTAGCCAATTCAGGATTTTTTTCTGCCCATTCGGCTTTCGTAGCCTGTTTCGCAGCTACTATTTTTTCTAATTCTGCCTCACGTTTAGCGTACAGTTCAATTGTTTCGGGAAATAATACAAACGCATCCGCAGGGTTTCCGCCCAAATTTTTGATTGATTCATCGTACGATGCGCCACATTCGCTTAATGGCATACCATGAGTTGCGCATTGGTTTTCGAAGCTGGTGTTATCAGCTTTACGAGCACCTTTACCCATAACTGTTTTACCAATGATAAGTGTTGGTTTTGTTTTTTCAGCTTTAGCTTCTTTCAAGGCTGTGCGAATTTCAACTGCATTGTTACCATTAATTTCTATAATTTTCCAACCCCATGAAAGGTATTTTTGAGCTGTATTTTCAGTGGTAACATCTTTTGTTTCAGTTGATAACTGAATGTCATTCGAATCGTAGAACATAATCAAGTTGTTCAATCCGAGGTGTCCTGCCAAACGGCCAGCTCCCTGCGAAATTTCTTCTTGCACACCACCGTCCGAAATGTAAGCGTAAATAGTTTGGCTCATCACTTCTCCAAAACGGGCTTTCAGGAATTTGGCTGCAATGGCTGCACCTACTGCAAAAGTATGACCCTGTCCGAGTGGACCTGAAGTGTTTTCAACACCACGCATAATGTCTACTTCGGGATGTCCAGGAGTGGCACTTCCCCATTGACGAAACTGCGCTAACTCTTCCATTGTGTACTTGCCTGTACAAGCTAAAACGGAATAAAGCATAGGCGACATGTGTCCTGGATCAAGAAACATACGGTCGCGACCTTCCCATTTCGGATTTTTTGGGTCGTACTCCAAAAACTCAGAAAATAGAACATTAATAAAATCTGCTCCACCCATAGCACCGCCCGGATGCCCTGATTTTGCCTTTTCAACTGCCGATGCCGCCAAAATGCGGATATTGTCGGCTGCACGATTTAAAACTTGAATTGAATTCATAAATATTTGTTGTTATTTGGTTGTTGTTTTGTTAATTGGTTAATTTGTTCATCTGTTCATCGGTTGATTAGTTCATCTGTTCATCAGTTGATTCGTTCATCGGTTCATCTGTTCATCGGTTGATCGGTTGATTAGTTCATCTGTTCATCAGTTGATTCGTTAATCGGTTCATCTGTTAATTAGTTCATCTGTTAATTAGTTCATAGCTTATAAACTAATTAACGTTATGAACTAATGAACTAAAATCTATACCCAATGGCGTAATTTACCCCCCAGCTTCCGCCATCGCTTTTTACTCCAAACCCAGGTATATAATAAGGAACTATTTCGCCCAAAGTATCAGTTCCCAATAGTTTTTTGTTTCGAACTGTCCAGCCCATGTAAATATTTTTCAACACTTCTACTCGCATTCCAGCCACTATTTCTACCCAAACTTTTGAAGTTGTTATATCATTATAATTTTGTGAAATGGCTGTACCCCAATATTCATTTTGAACTAAAATATTTTTATAACCGAACGAAAATGGCGAGAAACCAATACGTCCACCTACAAAAACCATATTTTTCGATGGAATTTTATCCTTTTTAGGCTTGTTTATATTAAAGTCTATTCCAACCCTGGTATAAATCCCCGAAGTTTTAAAATTGATGTTATCACTCGAAGTTTTATTTGCGCCAGCAAAGCCAATTTCGACAGCCGGAAAATATTTATTTTTTAAATCGGCATAAACTCCCGCTTCGTAACCATAACGCTCTCCTTTGTAAATAAAATTGGATGCAATGGGTACCAAATCTATTTCGAGGCGCAAACCACGAAATGCAGCTTTGACAACCGAGTCGGTTTTTTGTTTGCTAACTTGTGCATTTACAGAGTAAATGCCTGATAGGCAGAACAAACTAATTATGAAAAATCTTAATATGTTCTGCATTTACATTGATTACTTCGCGTTGTACAATTCGAACTGAGTCGATAAAATGATTTGTGCTAATTACTTCATCGATAGTTTGTGTAGCAATACAACCACATTCGAACGAAATAAAATAAGCATTATTTGGAGTGTAAAAAACCGATAATGTATCTGTTGTGTTATTAAACTTAATTATAAAATCGGATTGCTGTCGGGCTGCATTCAGTGGTATGCTCACGGAATTTGCCGATTTAGAATTACTATACAAAAACGAATCTTTTTCCAATCCATTTACCCACAAACTGTCAACCTTTATGGTAACATCGGTTAAATCGGTTTTTTGATAAAATCCAATTTTCATATTTACAGTTTTGTCTTCGCGGCATTCGTCCAAAGAAGTGCAACCCGCAAGTAAAACTGAAAATAACAAAACCCCAATATTAAATAATTTAAAATTTACCATTTACCATTTAAAATTAATACAGACCTCTCACTTCTTTTTTCAACATATCAGCTGCAACTTCGCCTGGCGAATTATCGCTTTGAGCATAAAGCTGAATAATTTTTTCGGCTAATTCAGTTCCAAAAGCATTGGCAGCACATTGTGTTGCACATAAATTTACTAATTGAATTAAACTCTCTTGTGTGGCACGAACTGCCGACCACAACTCATTACTAACATATATTTGTTGAGAAGCATTGTGTCCAAATTCATGCCGAATGCTTGCTACTAACTGCGTATGCAATTCGAAACATGTCATAGCAGGCTTTAGCGTTTCGAGAACAATGTTGGTAGGCTTTGTGCGTTCAATAACTAATATCAATCGCTCGTAAGCTCTTAAACGTAAGGGTGTTGTGGCTGAAATATTTTTCTTTTGTATTTCAAAATTACGCCTTTTATCGTCATTTTTTAGCATTTTATCCAACAGAATGTAAGCTGTTGCAAGCACCAAAAGCGCCGGAATAGTGAGTTGCAGAATTTCTATCATTTTTTAAGATCCTAAAATATAACCTATATATACGGCTAAAAATCCGAGTGTAATACTAAGTGTTGTGTACAAAAATACAGTTAAAAACTGACCGTTTTGCATAAGCAATAGATTCTCGTTGGTAAAACTCGAAAAAGTAGTAAAGCCTCCACAAAAACCAACCATCAAAAGTAGTCGCAATTCATTGCTAATCAGATTACTCTTAGCGCTTAATCCAACAATAATTCCGATTAATAAACTACCCAAAATATTAACTGTTAGCGTTCCCATTGGAATGGCGAGTACCTGCCACGATACATTTAGTTTCGAAACTAAATAGCGTGCAATGCTGCCTATAAATCCTCCAAAACCAACTAATAATATTTCTTTCATAATAGCCCAAAACCCCTAAAGGGGCTTAAATTTCTTTCTCAATCAAATAATTGTTGCGCTCCGAGGAATTGCGAGCAATTAATTCGCCTAAAAACCCAGTCAGGAAAAGCTGTGTACCAAGTACCATTGCTAATAGCGACAAATAAAAATAAGGTGTTTCGGTAATCAAAGGCGCTTTCACATGATTCAGAATGGCTACTAATTTATTTACGCCCACCGCCACTGTAGCAAAAAAGCCAAATACAAACATTAGGCTGCCCACCATGCCAAAAAAGTGCATGGGCTTTTTCCCAAAACGCGATAGAAACCAAAGACTTATCAAATCGAGATAGCCGTTTACGAAGCGGCTTAAACCGAATTTTGTTTCGCCAAACTCACGTTTGCGGTGCACAACTACCTTTTCTCCAATTTTTTTAAAGCCTGCGTTTTTTGCCAAGTACGGAATATAACGGTGCATTTCGCCATAAACTTCAATATTCTTTACTACCACATTTGCGTAGGCTTTAAGGCCGCAATTCATGTCGTGTAGTTTTAATCCAGTTACTTTGCGAGCAGTTGCGTTGTATATTTTCGAAGGGATATTTTTTGTGAATTTGGAGTCGTAACGTTTTTTTTTCCAGCCAGATACTAAATCGTAGCCTTCATTTTTTATCATACCAAATAATTCGGGAATTTCGTCTGGACTATCCTGCAAATCGGCATCCATCGTAATGACTACATCGCCCTGAGCAGCTCTAAAACCACAATACAAAGCAGGAGATTTACCATAATTGTTCCTGAATTTTATGCCTCGAACTGATGATGTTTTCTTCTGCAATTCAGTTATTACCTCCCACGAGCGGTCGGTGCTACCATCGTTTACAAAAATAACTTCATAGCTGAATTTGTTGGTATTCATTACCTTATCTATCCATTCGTAAAGTTTTACGAGCGACTCCTCCTCGTTGTACAAAGGAACAATGATTGAAATATCCATTTTTTTGCTTATTATATCGAGTTACACTGTTACGGGTACGATTATTTTTCTATTTGCTAAATAAAAACGTGAATCCCTTTGGGTTACCCGTTTTTATTCTACAAAAATACTTTTTTCTTTTTTCAAAAATAATCCTAATATTAAACCCCAAAAAGCGGCAACAATAGCACTACTCAATAAATTGAAAAGTGCGTAAGGTGCTGGTTTGAAGATTGAATTTAATAAATCGTAGGTTTTGTCGTCGATAGGAATATTAAGTTTTTCGTAAATCATAAGTGTGTCATTGAGGAAAGTTGCCAAAAATTCAACATTTATCAAAGTATAAATTAATATTACCAACGAGCCAATAACAGCACCGTAGAAATATACACGGAATACATAGTTATAAGCTTCTCCAAAAGTCATTGCATCGCCATTTTCGGCTATACGAAAGCGTTTGGTAACAAAGAATAGAAATACGATAATGCCTATTGAAATAAAAAAAGTGAAAGAGGAAAGTAGCGGGATTTTTGTTGCTGTAAATAAAAATTTGATAGCAATGAGTGCGCCAGCAATCAGCCCATTTTGCATAGCTGATTTATTGAAATTTTGTTGCATAAAACTTATTTTTAAAAGTTCGTACAAAATTACTAAAAATGTGGCACATACGAAATATTTTCAAAAACTTTCCACATAGCATCGTCTTTGGGTGTTGGAGCTGTTATGTTAATATTTTCTTTCGACACGGGGTGAATAAATGTTACATTTCGAGCATGTAAGCTTATTCCGCCATTGGGGTTCGAACGAGGAAATCCATATTTTAAATCTCCTTTGATAGGGCAGCCCATTTTTGCTAACTGACATCTAATTTGATGATGACGACCTGTTTCGAGATGCACTTCGAGTAAATAATAGCTGTCCGACGAAGCAATTAATCGGTAACTCAAAGCAGCCTTTTTTGCTTCGGGTACCATTTTGGTGTGCGCTGTGGATTTGTTTTGTTTTTCATTTCGTACTAAAAAATGTTCTAAACGACCTTCCAGTTCTTCGGGTTTATTCTTTACAATTGCCCAGTATGTTTTTTTAATTTCCTGATTCTTAAACATTTCATTCAACCGTGTCAAAGCTTTACTTGTTTTGGCAAATAGAACTACGCCACTCACAGGTCGATCTAACCTATGTGTAACGCCTAAAAATACGTCGCCAGGCTTGTTGTATTTCTCTTTAATGAATTTTTTGATAGTTTCCGAAAGTGGTTCATCGCCAGTTTTGTCGCCCTGTACAATTTCAGAACAGGTTTTATTTACGGCTATTATATGGTTGTCTTCGTGTAGTACTGTCATTTCTTTAATTGGTTGGTTGATTCGTTAAATTGGTTCATCTGATAATTTGTTTAGAAACTCAGATTATGAAATTGGAAATTAATAAAATTGGAAATTACACTTTTGTTTTCAATTTTTTTGAAATAATATGCCAAAGTCCACTGAAAATGGTTAAATAACGAAATGGATAATAAAGTAAATATAGCTTTTGGTTTTTAATATTGTACTTCTCGACCATAAATTTTTTAGGTGGAAAAAAAAGGTCAATTAAATATTTTGCAATTTCTTTCGGCTCCGAAAGTAGACGTAAATTGTTGAAATGACCTGGTATAGCAGTTTTCGATGGCTCTGTATATTTATAACCTTGTAAAAACAAAATAAACTTATGTTTATGCTTTGTTTTTAATTTACCAGCATATTTTTTTAAAATAATTTCAGGAGTATTTTCAAGCTGAAAAAATTCATTAACCATCAATATATATCTAAAAACAATATCAGTTGCAGTATATGCATCGCATAATTTTTCGAACGATTTCCAATAGAAGTCTTTAGGAAGCGTATCTAATAGATTCGCTAAATCAATAAACGAGGTGAAATTTATGTTCCCCTCTTCGAAATGCTTGTGAGCATGCAAAGCCACATGAATTATTTGATGGTGGGTGTCGAGTGCATAAGCTTCATTACCATTAATATTAGCAACAGTTTTTGATGCAAAAACTCGGTCTAAGTTCATCTTAAATTTTTCTCCAGCGCGGTGTAGTTTAACATGCAATTCTATAGAAACACCGTTTAGCGACATGGGTGGTAGATGTACAAAGTCAGATTTTTCACGAATATAATCACTTACCGGAACCGATTGGCGATAACTATAACCAAGAGATTTCAAAATTTCAACCGCCTTTAGCGCTTCATTTGGTCGTATCAGTAAATCAATGTCGCTAAATTGCCGCAAACCAATTTTAGCATATAAGTGCTCGGTTAAATAAATCCCTTTCAGTGCAATTACTTCAATATCATGGCTTTGAAGTGCATTTACGACATTGGAATAATGACCAAGTAGCAATATGCTCCGATTGATTGTATGCAAATATGATTGTTCTATTTGAAAAATAATTTCGTTCGGAATAAGGTTTTTACTTTTTATTAGCGCTAATTTATTCATAAAAAAGCCTGAAACCCCACGTTTAACTACTTGAACTGCAAAAGCATCCCAATTACTAATCTGGGCGAGGAGTGCATCAATTTTCGCTATGTCGTTTTCGGTAGTAATTAGCTTCGAAACCAATAAAATTACTTTATCAGAGGGCGTTAGAAAAGTAGGTTTGTGTTTGAAAATCATTAAATCAATTGAATGTCAATTAAATATCTTTTTTTTAATTCGAAGTACAAATATACTACGAATTAATGAGAAATTAGAAGTATTACTGTATTTGAAGCTTAAATAAAATTGAAAAAGAGAATCTCATAAGAAATTCTCTTTTTTGTCAAATTGTAAATATTTTTTATCAATTCATTCCTGTACAAGTGCCACAAAAGCCAGAATAGGAAATTTCAACCGAATGGATATCAAAGTTTTTAAGTTGAGGCTTATTAAAAAGTTCTTGTTTTAAATCAAACAAATCGTATACTTTGCCACATCTTTTACACATAAAATGTGCATGATTTGAAATGTCGGCATCGTAACGTGCATTTTTTTCGTCGATAGATAAATGCAATACAGCCCCTTTTTCTACAAATAAGTTTAAAGTGTTGTAAATTGTTGTTTTAGAGAGTGTTGGCATAAAAGGACTAAGAGTAGAATAGATTTCATCAATCGTTGGATGCGTTTTGTGAGTCATCAGATAATCCATTACTGCTGTTCGTTGAACCGAAGGCTTAATGTCGAATTGTTTCAAATACTTGTGAATTTGCATGTAATTGTTCATAATGTGAGGATTTTGAATATATGTTTTATTTAAAATAGATTTCTATTAATTGAATTATAAAACTATAATGGTTACAAAGATAAAATAAATTCAGTACATTAAACTAAAAATAAAATAAATAGATAGCAAAATGATATGATTTTAACTAAGTTTATACTTCTAAACGTTTTTTGTTTGTTTGAAAAAATAAATGAGTTGCAATTAAATTTGCAACTCATTTATTTTTTGGAAAATTGATTTTTCTTACAATACGTTTATTTCTTTCAATACATCATTGGTTGAACGAACGGCAGCGGCACTTTTAGTGAATAAAGCCATTTCTTCTTCGTTTAGTTTGTAGTCGATAATTTCTTCCAAACCATTTTTACCAATGACACAAGGTACGCCAATACAAATATCATTTTGTCCATATTCGCCTTCGAGTGATACGCAGCATGGGATAATTTTTTTCTGGTTATGAATAATCGATTCAACCAAATAAGCAGCAGCAGCTCCAGGAGCATACCAAGCCGAAGTTCCCAACAAACCGGTTAGTGTAGCACCACCTACCATAGTGTCGGCTACCACTTTTGCCAATTCTTCTTTACCTAATACATCGCTTACAGGGCGACCTTTGTAAGAAGCAAAACGTGTCAATGGAATCATGGTTGTGTCGCCGTGTCCACCAATAACCATACCTTCAATTTCGGTTGGGTTTGCATTCATGGCTTTGCTCAAATAGCATTTGAAACGTGCACTGTCCAAAGCGCCTCCCATACCAATAATTTTATTTTTTGGAAGTCCTGTGGCTTTCAATGCAAGGTAAGTCATTGTATCCATTGGATTACTTACCACTACAATGATAGTGTTTGGCGAGTATTTTAAAATATTTTCGGCCACACTTTTTACAATGCCTGCATTTACACCGATAAGTTCTTCACGTGTCATGCCTGGTTTACGTGGAATTCCCGAAGTGATAACAACTACATCCGAATCAGCTGTTTGTGCATAATCGTTTGTACAGCCTACAATTGTTGAGTCGAAACCTAACAATGCGGCAGTTTGAGTCATATCTAAGGCTTTGCCTTCCGATACACCTTCTTTTACGTCGAGCATTACAATTTGATCGGCTACTTCGTTGATTACAAGTACATTTGCACAGGTTGCACCTACATTTCCGGCGCCAACTACGGTTACTTTTGACATAATTTTCTTATTTTTTATTGTTTAAATTGTTTTCAATTTTATCGACTGCAAAGATAAAAAATTTTCTTGAATAATTAAAGAAAAATTTCTTTAATTTGTTCGCTTTTTATTAAAAAAATTGATGGATGAGTTTTCATTCAGATTTTGTACATTTGTATTCACTAACAATCTTGAGTCTCTTAATTCATGATTCATAATTCATAATTGATATTATATGTCCAGATTTATTAAAAAGAAAAAAGAAGAAATTGGTTTATCGCCTTATGCTTTGGTTTTCAGGGGTTTAAAAAAGACTGAAAAAGTGTGGCTAAATGCGTTCGATTACAATGCCGATACTTTTCGTGAATTTGAAGTTAAAACACCAGAACAACTTGTAGAATTAAAATCAAGTAAATCGACTAGTTGGTTAAATGTTTATGGCTTGGATAATGTTAAGTTAATGCAATCAATTTCGGCTGCATTTTCCATTGATAATTTGATATTGTCGGATGTAATGAATCCTACAACGCGACCAAAAGTGCAGATACTTGATAGTAGTATATATTTGAATATCAGAATGATTATTCAAAATAAATCTGTTTTAAGCATGGATAATTTGAGTATAATTATTTCAAATAATATCCTTATTTCGTTTCAGGAACAAAAAGGAAATTTTTTTGAACCAATAAGAGACCGCATTCGTAAACCAACAAATAAAATTCGAAAAACTGGAACTGATTATCTGGCATTTGCATTACTCGATGTAGTTGTCGACCATTATATTTTTGTAATTGGGGAATTGGGCGAAGAGATTGAAAATCTCGAAGAACAAATGTCAAACGAACCAGGAAAGGATTTTATGGAACGTATAAATCACTTTAAACGTGAATTGAATTTTATTCGAAAAGTTATTAAACCGGCTAAAGAAATGATTTTAAGTTTAGCGAAGTTGGAAACAGAATTTATTAAAGACGAAAACCGAATTCATTTTAAGGAATTGATTGATAATATAAACGAAGCCAACGATTTAGCTGATAGTTACCGCGAAATGATTTACGATATGATGAATATTTATCATACAACTATGAGCACAAAGTTGAACGAAATTATGCGTGTGTTAACTATTATTACTGTCATTTTTATCCCAATAACTTTCATTGCAGGTGTGTATGGAACTAACTTCGACTTTTTGCCCGAACTTCATTGGAAATGGAGCTATTTTACAATGCTCGGAGTAATGGCTTTAACCGTTTTGGGAATGATTTGGTACTTCAAACGAAAAAAATGGTTTTGAAACTTTTCTAAATTTTACGCCAAAATGTTCCAATACATCAAATCCGATACTTAAACCGATTGTTTCCCAAGTTTTTCCATCGAAATTATGTGCTTGAATCAGGCAAATTTTACAGTCTGAATCTTTCAATTGTAGTTTTTTTGAAACAATAGTTTTCTTCGATTTGTGTATTTCTTCGTACCAAGCCGTAGGAATAGCTGGAAATAAAAGTTCATTGCAAAATGCTTTCAGAGATTTGTGCGTAATCCAATAAACAGTTTGTGGAGTGTAATAAACAATTGCATCGGGGCTACCAGTGTGCATCCATCCCATTGTGTGAGGATATTTACTGAAAACTTCAATATATAAATCACCAAAATCTTTATCACGGAATTTTTCGGAAATACTGAAGGCTGTCCCTCTAATAGTTACCTGAACATCAATATCTTTCCGTTGCATATCCATATCGTACTTGTTATCGCTGTTGTAACGATTGATATTGGTAGCATGAAGAACTTCGGAGTAAAACTTATCAGCCAAAATGGCTTGTTCACGTTCGTGCAGTAAGCTTTTTTTAAACTGATGTATCATAGTGGCAGATTGAAATGACACTTAAATCTGATTTATACTAAAGGTTTTGATATTTCAATATGCAAGCCTAAAGCATTAACAATACGGTAAAAAGTACTTACATTAGGACTTGTCAATCCGTTTTCAATCCTAGAAATGTAACCTTTATCAACGCCAATTCGATTTGCAAGTTCAGCTTGTGTAATTTTCACTTCTTTACGTGCATCTTGTAAAATTTGAGCAGTATAAAAAGCATAAGCTTTTTCATCAAATTGTGCTCTTTCAGGTGTTCCGTGTACTCCAAACTCTTGGTCGAGTTCAGCACTTATATCATAAATTTTGTTTTTGCTCATAATACTCTTTTTTTAGTTTTAATGCTCTTTCTATTTCATTTTCAGGCGTTTTTTGTGTCTTTTTCTGAAAACCATTGAAAAGAATTACAACATTTCCTTCATCAAAAATGAAGAACAATCGATAAATATTGCCGTTGTATTCCATTCTCAATTCGTAAACCCCGTCACGTATAAATTTCATGAATTTTACTGGCATCCTATCACCAGTTTCAAGCAATGAAACCACATATTTCATTTTGAGTTTCTCTTTTTCTCCAAGTGACTGCATGAAATCATGATAATATTCACCAAAGGCAATAATTCGTCTTTTCATCATACAAAGATAATGTAAGTTATATAATTATACAACTATTTTGAGTGTTTTTAATAGCTCAATTTTAATATACATGCCGAATGTTTCGAAACTCTAATTTCAAATTTTTCAGATGATGTTAAAATTGTTTTAAACTCTTCTTTAACAGTGTTTAATATATCTTTTATAGTAACTTTTATTCCATTTTCAATTTGTAAAAAATCAAAAACTTCGTTTGGAATTGCAATTTTGAGATTTGCTTCTATAGAATTAAAGTTTATTACAATCAGCAACAAATCATTTTCCGATTTTCGAAAATAGGCAAAATGCTTATGGGTATTGAAATGTGGATTGTAAAAGTTTGCGTATTCTAAATCATAGAGTTGACCTTCTGTAATTGCTTTTTCGGTCAGCGAAATATTCATAAGCTTTTTATAAAAGCTACGAATCAATTTTTGTTCATCAGTAAGCTTTTCTTCTCCAAATTTACCATTGTTAAACCAATTTTGTACCGATTCTATACTTCGGTAATCAAAAATGGTAGTTCGTCCATCAGCTCCACTAAAACCTTCATTTTCCATGCCTTTTTCACCAAATTCCTGTCCCGAATAAATCATTACAGGAGCTTGGGTAAGTGTGGCTGCAATTACCATTGCCGGAAAAGCCCGTTTAGCATCTCTACAAAAAAAGTCAGAGGCAATGCGCTGTTCATCATGGTTTTCCAAAAAGTTGAGCATGTTGTTTTCGATGCCATCGAGCGCTTGCCAACAATGCGAAATATCGCTTGCATCATGATTTTCTGTGAGAATTGAGCGTAGTTTATCGTACAAACCGACTTTATCGTACAAATAATCGAATTTACCATTAAATATATAATTGCGGTATTCGGCAGGATTATATACTTCGGCAATAAAAATAAGCTCGGGGAAATCAATTTTTAAGCGTGGAATTACCCAACCCCAAAACTCCACAGGAACCATTTCGGCCATATCGCAACGAAATCCATCCACTTTTTTCGAAGCCCAAAAATGAAGTATGTCGTACATTTTCAGCCACGTATCGGGTAGGGGGTCAAATTGTTTTTGACCTCCCTCGCTGTAATTTACGCCGTAATTCAATTTTATTGTTTCGTACCAATCGTTTACAGTTGGCGTTGCCGTAAATTGGTCATTTCCAGTAGCTTTCGCAGGAAATTCAGAATAGTCCTTTATTTCAAAATTTGGTTTAAATACTTGATTAGGAATGTAATAAAAATTATTTAATGGCGAAAATGCCCAAGCGGAATTATCGGTTTCTCCTAAATCTTTTATTCCCGCGGGCTTTGCATCCGAATGGTATTCGCGCGCCACGTGGTTTGGAATAAAGTCGATAATAACTTTTAATTCGGCTTTGTGTGTGCGTTTTACAAGATTTTCGAATTCTGTCATTCGTTTGTCAACATCTACTGCCAAATCAGGATCTACATCGTAATAATCTTTTACGGCATAAGGTGAGCCTGCTTTTCCTTTTACAACTGCTTTATGGTCGGTTTTTATACCATTATCAGTATAATCGGTCTGTGTGGCATGTTCTAAAATCCCCGTAAACCATACATGCGAAATACCTAAATTTTTTATTTCTGAGAATGCCTTGGTTGTAAAGTTGTTCATTTTACCACAGCCATTTTCGGCAAGGGTGCCATCAAATTTATTTGTTTTTGTTCTATTCCCAAAGTGACGAACTAAAACTTGATAAAGGGTGAATTTTGCCATATTTTTTATTTGTCTGAAATGCTTTCGTTATTATCTTTCATTTTTACAATCGAAAATGTTATGTCTTTAATTGATATTGTTTTTAATGTGGTGTTGCTGCTCGATTTTGTGCCAATTTTTAAATTGTCAATCCATACCGTCGCTTCAGCTGGTACAATAAATCCAAAGTTATTACCATATCCAAATAGTTCAACTTCAGTTTGATATACATATACATTGTTAATAAAATAATAAATGATGCCAGCAATTTTTACAACTTTGAGTTTGTTTTTACCCGTTTTATTGATTGTAGCTTTCTTCAATTGTGTGTAATAACTGTACCATTTACTATTACCAGGATACATATTTTGTTCGCGGTTTATTTTAAAATATTCAGTGGTATCTTTTGTGTTTACTGCGAAAACCATCCCATATTGATCGGTATTAGCTGTTGTTTTGGCATCAATTTCCATTTCGAACGAAAAGTCTGATTTGATATTAATATAATCATTCTGAACTGCTAATAAAATGCCATAAGAAGATGTAAATTTCGAACTGAATTTTAATTGACTGTTGTCGATTTCGGCAGTATAATTCGAATTTGTACCTAATTCCCAACCCGTATCCGATTTACTCCCTGTGTTAAAAGTTAGCCAAAGTCGTTGAGTAAAATTAGATGTGTCGACCAACAATTCGGTAGTTGTATAAAGTGGAGCAGAAGTACTTTCGGTGAATAATTCATCAACATAATAATTGCGTCGTTCGCGCCGGTAATTTATATTCCAAGGACGATTATCAACTTTGTCGCCACCACACATCATCGATTTCCAATCACCGTTTTCGAGTGTGCTATTTATATGTTTTCGACCCAAAATACCATGTCCCATTTCGTGAAAAATAAGATTTTCTTTCATATAATCGGCTCCAGCCACTACGCTTATCTTTTTCCAATATACAGAATCAATTTCTATTCTTATTGGATTTTCGTAATGACATAAACCGGCTTGGTCGTTTTTCAATTTTGCAAATTCGATTATTAAACCTTCAGTTTGAAGCTTGTAATCTTTACCTCGTTTGGCAGCTTCGGTTTCGAAACGCTTAACATATTCGGCAAAAACAGGTTCGACTCTGTATTCGTTTGGGTCGCCACACGAAGCAACGAAAAGTGGTATAAAGAGTATGAAAATATAAAGCGATAGTTTCATTTTTGAATTGGTTACAAAAAATATTTATGCAAAAGTAAACAAAAATGGAAGTAATTCGTTATTCATGTAAACAATTAAAACATAAATTTAAACAAATAAATAAACATGGCAACAGTAACATTTAAAGGAACCCCTGTATCGACAAATGGAAGTTTACCTGAAGTAGGAACGCAAGCACCCGATTTTAAATTGGTAGGGGCTGGATTGAACGAAATTAGTCTGGCCGACTTTAAAGGCAAAAAATTAGTTCTGAACATTTTCCCAAGTATCGACACAGGCGTTTGTGCTGCATCGGTTCGTAATTTTAATAAATGGGCAGCTGCTCAGGAAAATACCGTAGTTCTATGCGTATCAAAAGATTTACCATTTGCATCTGGTCGTTTTTGTGGTGCCGAAGGTATCGAAAACGTAACGATTGCATCTGATTTCCGTTACAATACATTTGCAACCGACTATGGCGTATTGATGACTGATGGTGTATTGGGAGGTTTAATGGCTCGCTCAGTAGTAGCAATCGACGAAAACGGAAAAGTAACTTATAATCAGCTTGTTCCCGAAATTGTGGAAGAACCAAATTACGACGTAAAATTCTAAAAGATATTAAATCAAAAGGCATTTCGTTGGATAACGCGATGCTGTTTACGTGTGAAGATATCCTCCTCTTACTTTCTAAGTAGCGGGAGGATATTATTTTAAAATTTATAAAACAAACAATAATGAAAAAAAACAAACAATTTGGTGAAACCGTAGAAGGTTATAATATTCCGGTTTTAAACGAACGTGAAATTAGAGCAGCTGCTGGAATTTTATTTTTGGCCGTATTTATAGCGTTAATGCAGATAGTATTTAATGGAAACTTTTTGCCCATCAAATACATGGTTAGTATATTTTTGCTCGATTTTTTAATTCGAGTTTTTATTAATCCAAAATATGCTCCAACGCTAATTTTAGGACGATTAATTGTTTCGCGTCAGAATCCAGAATATGTAGGTGCGGTTCAAAAGAAATTTGCATGGATAATTGGCGTAGCATTGGCTGCAACAATGTTTATACTTATGGTAGTGCTAAATACTTACAGTGCTATTTCGGGTATAATTTGTCTTATTTGTCTTATCTTTTTATTTTTCGAATCCGCTTTTGGCATTTGCTTGGGTTGCCTTTTTTATGGCTGGTTTTACAAAGAAAAAGCGCAATATTGCCCTGGTGAAGTCTGCGATATGAAAGCAAAACAAGAGATTCAAAAAACTTCGTGGTTGCAACTCGCTGTTGTTGTTTTGTTTATCGTTTTTATTGTGTTGTTTGTGTCATTTTCGAAAGAAATGTTGAGCGAAAAACCAGTAGAACTATTTCAGATGTTAAAATCAAAATAAGCGTTTTAGTTCAACAGAATCTTTGGTTTCAACTTGCCAGCCAGCTTTGAAATTTGTATCTTTGCAGGTTCATTTTTTCGAAAAATATAAACTATTTTGGCAACAACTACAATAATAAATCCCGACGAACAAGAGCAGGTAGAGGTAATTGGCGCACGTGTGCACAACCTCAAAAACATTGATGTAAGTATTCCACGCAATGCACTTACAGTAATTACAGGACTTAGTGGTAGCGGTAAATCGTCCTTGGCATTCGATACCATTTTTGCTGAAGGTCAGCGACGTTATATCGAAACCTTTTCGGCCTACGCACGGAGCTTTTTGGGTAATATGGAACGACCGGATGTGGATAAGATAACCGGATTGAGTCCTGTAATTTCCATCGAACAAAAAACTACCAATAAAAATCCGCGCTCGACTGTTGGTACAACAACCGAAATTTACGACTTCCTGCGTTTACTTTACGCAAGGGCAGGGGAGGCCTATTCCTACGAAACGGGCGAGAAAATGGTGAAATATTCCGAAGATCAAATTGTAGATTTGATTTTAAAAGAATATGAAGGTAAAAAAACATTTTTACTTGCACCCATTGTTCGCGGACGTAAAGGTCATTACAAAGAATTGTTTGAGCAAATTCGTAAAAAAGGATATTTGAATGTTCGGATTGATGGTGAAATACGCGAAATAACACACGGACTAAAAGTTGATCGTTACAAAATTCATGATATTGAGGTAGTTATCGATAAATTGTTAGTCAGTGAAAAAGACCGACAACGCCTGAAGCAATCGATGCAAAAAGCTATGCAGCAAGGCAATGGAATTGTGATGTTGCTCGAAAAGGATAGCGTGGAAGCTCGTTATTTCAGTAAAATGTTGATGTGTCCTACCAGTGGTATTTCGTATGACGAACCAGCTCCGCACAATTTTTCGTTCAACTCGCCACACGGTGCTTGTCCCAAATGTAAAGGCTTAGGTTTTGTAAATCAGATTGATATGGATAAAATTATCCCCGATAGAAGTCTGAGTATTTACAACGGAGCCATAGCACCACTTGGGAAACACAAAAGCACAACTATTTTCTGGCAGATTGAAGCTATTCTCGAAAAATACGATTGTACGCTTAAAACTTCGGTTGCTGATATACCCGAAGAGGCAATTGACGAAATAATGAATGGTACTGATGAACGATTACACATTAAAAATCAAGCCATTGGTACAAATTATTTTTTGAGTTACGATGGAATCTTAAAATACATTGAATTACAGGCAGATAACTCGGCTTCGGCAACGGAACAGAAATGGGCAAATCAGTATTCGAAGGAAATAAAATGTCCTGAATGTAACGGAGCAAAGCTTAAAAAAGAATCGTTACATTTTCGTGTTCACGACAAAAATATTGCTGAACTTTCGGCAATGGATATTGGTGAATTAGCAGAATGGTTGAATTCAGTAACGCCGCATTTATCCGAAAAACAAAAAACAATTGCTGCCGAAATTCTCAAAGAAATTCGTAGTCGATTACAGTTTTTGCTCGATGTGGGCTTGAATTATTTGTCGCTCAACCGCAGTTCGCAGTCGCTATCGGGTGGCGAAAGTCAACGCATACGGCTTGCAACGCAAAT
>JFJP01029723.1_pt1 | contig 19187 bp, 15 predicted proteins | sample 431651 | NCBI WGS metagenome assembly JFJP01 (sample SAMN02602958, study PRJNA72255) | Microbial mat metagenome, whole genome shotgun sequencing project. | biome: fresh water; feature: sink hole; material: water; isolation source: purple microbial (photo- and chemosynthetic) mats found in...
GAAGCTTGGTCCGGTCTGGTCAGCCTCCGGCTTCAGCACAACATATACCTGCGTACGCACCAACACGGTCAGATCGGCGGCCTCATTCCCGACCCGCTCGAACAGCGGCTCCGGTGCAGCGGGAGGGTCGATTGTTTCCCCCTCCTTCGGAGCAACGGCAGTCGGATCCTGATAGGAAAGTCCCTGGATGTTCACATTCATGAACTCCTGATAACCCTCCTGCGACAGAATGCGCTGCATGAACTGGAAATCCGGAGAAAACCATAGGAACGAGTCCGCATGGCGCCCTTCACTGACTGCCGTCATCCATCCTGACAACTGTTCCCGGAGAAGCGGCAGCGATGCCGTCTTCAAGGCCTCGACACTCTGAATCTTCGCATCGAGGGTTCTTCGGAGGTTTGTTTCCCGATTGGTCCCGGAGGCAACCTGACGCTGCTGGGAACTGAGTTCTTCCGTCAGCGCAGCCTTTTCCTTCTCAAGCTGCTGGACGGAAGCCTCCAGTTCATTGACGCCGGCCTCCAGTGCCCTGTTCTGACCGCGGAGCCAATCCTGCTGAACTTTGTCGCTTTCCTGCTGTTTGAGCAGGTTGTCCTTGTCCCACAGCAAATAATTCATCATCAGGAACACGGAGAGGAACAGGATGGAGATGATCACCACGATGAATTTTTTCATCAAGCGCCCCCAATTCGGATGTCTTGAACCGGTCTGCTGCCTTGTCCTGTTTCAAACCCGGGTATCGGTCGCATATCCTGAAAACCGGAATACGCACAGGCGCCATGCCGGAAAATCAGACGGGGATCCGGAATAGCCGGCAGGCATTTTCCGTGGTGAGCCGGTCCAGTTCGGGCACTGTCGAACCGCGGATTTCAGCAAGCCGTTCCAGCACGTGAACGAGCAGTGCCGACCAGTTGCGGCGGCCACGATACGGTTCCGGGGTCATATAGGGACTGTCGGTTTCTATCAGAAGACGATCATCCGGCACCTGTGCCGCGACTTCCAGCAATTTTTTCGCATTCCTGAATGTGACCGACCCGCCGATTCCAATGTATAAGCCAAGCGATACAGCCTCCATCGCCATTTCCGGACTTCCGGACCAGCAATGGAACACACCGCCGGTTTCCGCCACCCCTTCCGACCGCACGAGGTCCATCACATCCCGATGGGACTCCCGATCATGCAGGATGACCGGTTTATGAACCCTTCTTGCCAGCGCGATGTGCTGACGGAGGACGTCCTTCTGCATGTCCCGTGGAGAAAAATCATAATGATAATCCAATCCGATTTCCCCGACGGCCACCACTTTCGGATGGGCACACAGCGCTTCGAGTCGTTCCATGTCTCCCGCCGCGAAAGAGGATGCATCGTGCGGATGGAATCCGACAGCGGCATAAAGATGGGGATAGGTTTCCGCAAGCAGAATGGCGGCCTTCGAACTGGAGAGGTCACAGCCGGGGTTGACGATATGCGTGACGCCGGACGTGAAACAGGCCCGGATCACTTCGTCGCGGTCCGGGTCGTATTTTTCATTGTCGTAATGAGCATGGGAATCGATCATCCGCGCCTCCGCACTGCCTGTTCCTGGAACCACAGCCGCACTCCCGGTTCATCGGGCAAATCGAATCTGCCGCATCAGCTGATGCGGGTGCCGGATGGCATATCCCCTGCCAATGTGACCAGAACAAGTTTACCACCTGCCGAGTCAACCGCGCAGAGAATCATTCCCTGTGATTCGATGCCACGCAGCTTGACCGGCTTGAGGTTGGCCACGAGAACAATTGTCCGTCCAATCATCTCTTCCGGCGTGTAGAACTTCGCGATACCCGAGACAACCGTCCTGACGCCTTCTCCATCATCCAGGGTGAGTTTCAGGAGCTTGTCGGCCTTTTCGACCCGTTCTGCCGTCAGAACCCTCGCCGTGCGGAGATTCACTCTGGCAAAATCCTCGATGCCGATCAAGGCCACACCTTCGGCCTCTTCCTGCGGGACCGGGCCTGTGGTGACGATGGTATTGCCGGCTTTGTTCCCGTCCGCGGGAATCGGTTCTGTCTTGACCGGGTGCTCCGCCTTTTTCCCTTCGGTCGGCCCGCCAGCGGTTGCTCCCCCAAGTGCTTCGAGTTCCTTTTTCAGATCGATGCGCGGAAAAATCGGCAATCCAGCTGTGACACCCTCCGCCCAGACGTGAAGGGAAAACGCCTTTGCATCATCCCAACCGGTCATGTCGGCCGGGATATGCAGGATCGAACGGATTTTGGCCGGTGTTTCCGGCATGAAGGGTTCCAGGAGGATGGATACGATGCGGATGCTTTCCGCCAGATGATGAAGAACGGAAGCCAATCTTCCTTTTTTCGCCTCATCTTTCGCGAGGGCCCAGGGCATGGTTTCATCGATGTACTTGTTCGTGCGGGAAACAGCCTTCCAGATTTCCGTCAGTGCTGTGGAGAACTGAAGTTTGTCGAGCAGTGCTTCCACCTTTTCCGGTGTGTCAAGAAGCAGCGCGCGCAGGTCCTCGTCAAAATCGCCGGATTCAAGGATGTCCGGAAGGGTGCCTTCGAAGTATTTCTCTATCATGGCCGATGTGCGGCTGACCAGGTTGCCCAGGTCGTTCGCCAGATCCGCGTTGATTCGCTGAATGAGTGCTTCGTTGGAAAACACGCCATCGGCACCGAAAGGCACTTCGCGAAGAAGAAAGTACCGGATGGCATCCAGACCGTATTTTTCCACGAGCACGACAGGATCAACCACATTGCCCTTCGACTTGGACATCTTGCCGCCTTCGAGCACCAGCCAGCCATGGCCGTAAACCTGCTTCGGCAGGGGAAGATCGAGCGCCATGAGCATGGCCGGCCAGATGATGGTATGGAAGCGGACAATTTCCTTGCCGACCAAATGGACATCCGCAGGCCAGTACTTCAAAAAATCGGCATCATCACCGGACAGGTAGCCCAGTGCGGTGATGTAGTTGGAGAGCGCATCGATCCAGACATAGACGACATGACGATCGTCGAAGGTGACCGGAATCCCCCACTTGAAGGAAGTGCGGGAGACACAGAGATCATCCAGCCCGGGACGCAGAAAATTGTTCAGCATTTCGTTCCGGCGGGAGGCCGGTTGAATGAAGTCGTTGTCGCCCTCGAAAAGTTCGATGAGGCGATCCTGATACTTCGAGATTCTGAAGAAATAGCTTTCCTCGCGGGTCCGTTCGACGGGACGGCCGCAGTCCGGGCAGTTTCCGTCCTTCAGCTGGGTTTCCGTCCAGAAGGATTCGCAGGGTGTGCAGTACCAACCCTCGTATTCGCTCTTGTAGATGTCGCCCTTGTCATACAGCTTCCTGAATATCTGCTGAACGGAGGAGATATGTGCTTCATCCGTCGTCCGGATGAACCGGTCGTGCGTGATATGCATCAGGGACCACAGGCTTTTGATGCCATCCACGATGCGGTCGACATATTCCTTCGGGGTAACGCCGTTCTCCGCTGCCACGCGCTGGATTTTCTGGCCGTGCTCGTCCGTTCCGGTGAGGAACATGACGTCGTAGCCCTGAAGGCGCTTGTAGCGCGCCATTGCGTCTGCCGCCACGGTGGTGTACGAATGGCCGATATGAAGTTTCCCGCTTGGATAGTAGATGGGCGTCGTGATGTAGTAGGTCTTCCCGTTCACGCGAAATCCCCCTCATGTTCCTGGTTTCCTGCATTATACCATAACATGTCTTCCGCTGCCTCCTTGCCTTTCCCGTCCAGATGTCGTACGATCCGGATCGGCCGGAACACCATGAACTTTCAGGAGGCAACATGATTTACGTCGGACTCGGGCAGGACAGTCATCGTTTCGAACCGGAAGACAGCATCAAACCGCTGATCCTCGGCGGGACCCATATCCCCGGATATCCGGGGCTTCAGGGCAACAGCGACGCGGATGTGATCCTGCACGCCGTCACCAACGCCATCTCCGGTGTCACAGCCATGAACATCCTCGGTGCCGTCTCGGACAGGATGTGCCTGGAGGAGGGTCTCACGGATTCCAGCAACTATCTGCGCGAGGCCATGAACCACCTGGGCCGGCGCAGACCCGTGCATCTGTCCCTCTCGCTGGAATGCGCACGACCGAAGCTGGCGCCGCACATGACTGCAATCAGAACGAACCTCTCCCGGTTGCTGGATCTGGATCCCGGTCACATCGGCATGACCGCCACCACCGGTGAAGGATTGACATCCTTCGGCAGAGGGGAAGGTATTTTCTGCACGGCAGTCCTGACGGTATCCGAGGACTGATTCCGCAGAAAACAGCCTATTTTCTGCGGGCAGCATCTTCCCGAAGCTGCTCCATGAGTCTGTATCCCAGTACCATCAGGCTGTCGCTCAGATGGACATTCTCCACCACGATACCCTCACCGAGCTTCAAATCCGTCGGGGAGAAATTCCAGATGCCCTTCACGCCCGCCTTCACGACACGCGCCGTGATGTCCGGCATGGCACGGTTCGGCACGGTGAGAATCGCGATGTCGACATGCTTCGATTTCAGGAATGATTCCATCCCATCGACATGCAGCACCGGAATCCCGTGAATGGCCGTGCCCACCTTGTCTGCTGCCGAATCGAATATCACGGTAATGTCAAAACCGCGATTCTGAAAATTTTCATAATTGGCCAGCGCGTTGCCCATGTTCCCGGCACCGAACAGGGCACAGGAAAATCTGCGCTCCACGCCAAGAATGCGGCCGATTTCGTCATACAGGGACTGCACGTTGTACCCGTATCCCTGTTGCCCGAATCCACCAAAACAATTCAAATCCTGACGGATTTGCGAGGCGGTGATATCCATGCGTTCACTGAGTTCCTTCGAGGAAATCCGTCGGATATCCAGACGGATCAGGTCGTACAGGTATCGGAAATAACGGGGCAGACGACGAATGACCGCCATCGATATCTTCTTGTCTCCAGCCATGTTTCCTCCAGATGCGAATCTCCAGTCTGCAGGCCCGGTGCGCCGGTTTCCCGGACCCGTTCCGGGTTGGCGCCATCAGGACAAGGCAGAAAATCGCACAGATTGATTGTATCATTTTGTGATTTTTTTGTCAAAACGAACAAGGGATGCCTTCCGCTCTCCCCTGCACAAATGCCGGACAGGATGATATGATGGATCAAGCCCGAAGCGTTGCGTGCGGCATTTGCCGCATGACAGGATTCCCGTGCCGGACAGACGGGCACGGAATGGTTCGGGCGGAATGCATGTTATGCGGAGGATTTCCACATGTTCAAGGACGTATCAGTCATCAGAAAAGCCAACCAATACTTTGACGGGCGGGTCACCAGCAGAACAATCCTGTTTGGGGATGGGAGCCGGAAGACCCTTGGCATCATGATGCCGGGCGATTACGAATTCGGTACGGACAGCCATGAGACAATGGAGATTCTGGCAGGCCGGCTGGAAGTGCTGCTGCCGGGCGAAGTCGCCTGGAAAACCTTCACGGAGGGAACGGTATTTGAAGTTCCGGCGGGAAGCCGTTTCAAGCTTCTTGTTCACGAAGTGACCGACTATTGCTGCAGTTACGCCTGACTGTCCTTCTGATTCCGGCTACCCTTCTGATTCCGGCAGCCGTGCTGATTCCGGCTGCCCTTCCGATTCCGGCTGCCCTTCTGATTCAGGCAGCCGTGCTGATTCCGGCTGACTACAAACGCTACCTGCCCTGTAATTCCAGGACGGATTTGCGATCCACCAGTTCGGCGGTGATGAGAAGCCGTTCGGGCACACTCTTCCTGTCATGGATTTTCGCCATCAGCCGAAGGAACGCCTTTCGACCCAGCAGTTCCTTGTGAACCCGCATGGTGGACAGTTCGGGTGTGACAAGCCTGGAAACGTCTGTATCGTCGAATCCCATGACGGATACGGTGCCGGGCACCTGCACCCCCATCTGGGACAAAGCGCGGCAGAGGGAGATGGCCACGGCATCGTTGGCGCAGAAGAAGGCGGTGGGCAATCCGTCCAGTTTTTCAATTTCAGCCACGGCAATGGCCTGATCCTCCCGAATCAATTCATCGAGTCCGGCATGCGTGATGCAGTGCCGCGCATTCGACGGCAGTCCGTGACGGGCCATCGCGTTCAGATACCCCAGGTACCGATCCCGGAAACTCATGGAGGCATGGATGTCTCCGATGTATCCGATGTCCCGGTGTCCTTTCGCAATCAGATACTCCGTCGCGCAATCCCCGCCCTGGGTATTGTCCGTCAGAATGCTGTCTCCCGGAACACGTTCCAGATAATGATCCGCCATGACGAACGGAATCCCGCTCCTGGAAATGACGGAAACCGTCCCTTCCGACACCCGGCCTACGGAAATGATGCCGGAAGCCAGACCGTCGCGCACACAGAGCGGAAGTTCGAACACGCCGCTGTTTTCCTCGTAAGAGTGGAAAATGGTGTTGAAGTGCTGTTTCTTTGCCTCCTGCTCGATCCCCAGCTGGATGTGGGCAAAGAAACCCTGCTTGTCATGCGCCGTTGTGGGCACGATGATGCAAAGATTCCGCGAGGCCGGGCGTTTGTCTGCATCGCTCTGCTTGTACCGGTATCCCATCTCGTGGGCGGTCCGGACAATGAGCCCGCGCGTATCCGTGCTGATCCCCGGCATGCCCCGCAGCGCAAGGGATACCGTGTTTTTCGAAAGACCGACTTTTCGGGCAATGTCGTCCATGCTGACTTTGTGTGCCATGATCTCCCCCTGATTGCCCTGTCCGTCCTGCCTGCCGTTTCCAGCCGCGGCTGCCGTCCGATTCAGGAAGAAGCGCGCTTGAGGCCATGGAGTATCGCCGTTCGTTTGTAACATTCCAAACAGATAATAACTTTACTTGTTTGACGGTATTTGATATCATCATGTTACAAATACAGATGGCAATTCCGTGCACCTTTGATATTACACGACTTTCATGACTTTTACAAGAAAAGGTGCATGTTGCGTATCCCATTACAAAATCACAAGGATCGGAGCCAAAGCATGGACAGGAAACGATTGCGCCTTCTGCGGAGCCGCATGGAAACCGAATTGCGGGACAACATTCTCAACTTCTGGCTGCGCTACGCCCCGGACACCGTGAACGGCGGATTTGTCGGAATCATCCATTCTCCCTGCGAACCGGATGCCTCGGGTCCGCGCAGTCTGGTGCTCAACGCCAGAATCCTGTGGACATTCTCGGCATCCTACCGGGTGTTCGGAAACCCTGCATGCCTGCTGGAAGCGGAACGGGCCTACGATTACCTCATGAAGCACTTCAAGGATGCCGTGAACGGCGGCATGTTCTGGATGCTTGACGGACAGGGCATCGTCACAAGCTCGAAGAAACAGGTGTATGGCAATGCGTTCGCCATTTATGCCCTGACGGAATTCCATCTTGCCTCGGGACGCCGGGACGCACTGGATGAAGCGGTTTCCCTCTTTCTCCTGCTCGATCGGCATGCGCATGATTCCGTTCACAGGGGGTATATCGAGGCGTTGTCGGAAGATTGGTCTCCGTGCGTCGACATGGCCCTCAGCGCCAGGGAACTGAATGCCCCGAAGTCGATGAACACCCATCTGCATGTGCTGGAAGGCTTCACGAACCTTCTCCGTGTCTGGGACGACCCCCGCATCCGCGAACGGTTGCGGGAAATCCTGCAAGTCACACTCCAACACATCGTCGATCCGGTCGAAGACAGGTTTCAACTGTACTTCGACATGAATTGGCATCCGCTTTCAGAGAAGACATCCTTTGGTCACGATATCGAGGGCAGCTGGCTCATCGACGAGGCCGCCGCCGTTCTGGGCGACCCTGCCCTCACGGAGCGCGCCGCCGCGATCTCGGAACGGATGGCCCGTCGTGCGCGTCTGACGGGCATGGACCCTGTCAATGGCGGCATGTATGACGAACTGCGGGGAAATGTGCTGCACAAGGGAAAAATCTGGTGGGTTCAGGCGGAGGCGATTGTCGGGTTCATGAATGCCTGGCAGCGCACGGGGGAAGAAGCCTTCCTTGAGGAAATGCTGGACACCTGGCTCTTCACGGACGCGTTCCTGGTCGATCATGCCTGCGGCGAGTGGTTCGATGCCACAGATGAATCCGGAAAGCAGATCACCAGCCAATCCACGGAGCAGGGTCAGAAGGCCGGCCCCTGGAAGTGTCCGTACCACAATGCGCGCATGTGTCTGGAGATGATGCACCGGCTGGACGCAACCCTGAAGGAATGAAGGCGCTCTCCCCGTACAAAACCTGCGATGGCAGGTCATGTTAAGAAATCAAATGGAGGAACCAACCCATGAATGTGTTCGATTCTCGTCTCAAATGGCTCATTTCCAGCCACAAGGAAGTCATGGAGCGGAAGAACGAGGCCCTGCCGAGTGAAAACGGCGTCTATGAGCGGTTTCTCTACCCTGTCATTTCCAGGGAGCATACCCCGCTCTTCTGGCGATACGACCTGGACAGGGAAACCAATCCGCATCTCATGGAACGCATCGGCGTCAACTGCGCGCTCAATCCCGGCGCCATCGAATTTGAAGGCCGGATTTACATGATGGTGCGGGTCGAAGGTTCCGACCGAAAGTCGTTTTTCGGATTGGCTGTCAGCGATGACGGCATCCACTTCAAATATCTGGACCGGCCAATCGTCATGCCGGAAACGGCTGACCCGGACGTGAACGTGTACGACATCCGCCTGACCCGCCACGCGGACGGGTGGATTTATGGTCTCTTCTGCACGGAACGCAAGGACCCGGCCGCACCGGCCGGAGATACCTCCAGCGCCGTGGCTGCCTGCGGGATTGCGCGCACCAGAAACCTTGTGGACTGGGAACGCCTGCCCGACCTGAAAACAGGTTCCGCCCAGCAGCGCAATGTCGTGCTCCATCCGGAGTTCGTGAACGGCAAATACGCCCTCTACACCCGCCCGCAGGACGGCTTCATCGAAACCGGCAAGGGCGGCGGCATCGGATTCGGATACACGGATTCCATGGAAAACGCCGTGGTGATGGAAGAGTCCCTGATGGAATGCAAAGAATACCATACCATCAAGGAAGTGAAGAACGGCCAGGGTCCGTCCCCCATCAAGACGGAAAAAGGCTGGATCCATATCGCGCATGGCGTGCGCAATACAGCCGCCGGTCTCCGCTATGTGGTATATGCATTCCTGTCCGATCTGGAAAAACCGGAAGTGGTCACCCATCGCCCGGGCGGTTTTCTGATTGCACCCGAAGGGGAGGAACGCATCGGCGACGTCTCGAATGTCATCTTCTGCAACGGTGCCGTAGCCCGGGAAAACGGCGATGTCTTCATCTACTATGCCTCTTCCGACACGCGCTGCCACCTGGCCCGCACCACGGTGGACAAGCTGCTCGACTACTGCCTCAACACCCCGGAGGATCCGCTTCGCTCGTATGCCTGCGTGCAGGAACGCCTGAAACTGGTGGATAAGAACCTGGAGCTGATCCGTTCCGGGAAAGTGTCACTGGATTAAGTCGCCGGAAAGAAATAAGTCGAACCATGCCCGGCACCACAAACAAAACGGCGCCTCGCCCCTGTGGGCGAGGCGCCGTTTTGTGATACTATGGTGATGCCCAACAAGTCACATGCGGCTTTTTGCGTGCAGGCTGCCATCGGGAGGAACCGACATGACCACCCTTCACGCCAGGACCACCGGACCTGCCGGCCGGTTCCGGACCACACTCTTCATCCTCTTCTGGCTGATGTTCGCCTTATCCGGCCTGCGACCGGCCAATTCCGTCGTTTGGGCCTTGCAATGTGTGACGCCTGTAACAGCCGCACTGCTGTTTTTCCATTTTCGCAGAGCATTTCTTCCCTCCGCGACCACCAGCGCCGTTCTGTTTGTCCAAGGGATCCTGCTGCTGGCGGGTGCTCATTTCTGCTATCAGAACATTCCGATTTTTCGCATCACCCTGCCGAATGGTCTGGAAAGAGGGTATGTGGATTGGTTCGTCCATCTGGTGGATGGAATCGCATATGTCTTCCTGGCGCGCGACCTTTTCAGGAATGTCCTGCCCGGCATGACAAATGCATGGTTCCGGACGCTTTCCGTCCTCTGCGCACTGGGACTCGCAGCCTTGTGGGAATTGACCGAATGGACCGCCGTTCTTGCCAGCAACGATCTTTTCAACATGATGGACGGATTGAATATCGACACCTACATCGATATGGCCCTGACCCTTGCCGGCGCGCTCCTGACGGTTCCCTGGCTCGGCATGATTCCGGCGGAATCAACGCCGGCGAAGCCCTCCGACATCCCGGAGGATTGTCTGAAAAAGACCTGTGTCAGCGGCTTCCAAGGGTCTCAACCGTTGCATGGACGCGTCGGACCTGCATCAGAAAAGCCTCCAGTCTGGATTCAACCAACTGGGGGAACACGCTTCCGTCCGTTTCCACGGAAAGAAACGGAAGGGCCGGATGCGCTTCCATGACCTTGCGCACAAGACGCTGATTGCGCGCGGCAACCAGCTTCCTCTCCCCCAGCTTCTTGACGAGCACCGCTTCCGAAATACGGGCCGGCATGCACCCGAAAGGTCCTATGGCCAGGACGCCGTCCACCGATTCCACCAGTTCCGTCAAGGTCGACCCGATTGTCAGGACCGTTTCTCCCGTCAGCCTGGGTGATACAAGGTCCGAAGCGGCTTTCATCATCCTCTCAACGCGCGTGTCATGGGGATGAAAAAACCCGGTCGTACCGAAAATCTTTTGAATCACCGTTTCAAACGGGTCCTTCACCATGCAGGTGATGCGGTTCCGAAGCCGGTCCATCGGCGCCGATTTTGCGACAAGCCGGTTCCGTACGATGTGGTCGCAATAGTGAATCCATTCCGCCACCGGTGCCGTGCGGACAAAAATACCATCGCGGCTGAGCCGCTCCACAAGATGCTGACGGGAAAAACCATCGCGACGCACATAGATCTCCCCGATGAGCGCAACCTTCGGGATGCTTGACAATTCCCGTTTTCGCCGGATTCGTGACAATTCCGCGGCTGCCATCCTGAGCACCGTTCTGAGCTTGGGCCAGGAATCCCGTTCCACGCTTCGTTCCACCAGATTCAGCTGCGTCCTGTATACGGCCAGTGCGGAAGGAACATCCGCCGCGCAGGCAAGGATGGCACTCCGGATGTCATCCAGCACATCGGAAAGGACTACCGCGTGCCAGGCGCGGAGGGCAAACCTTGTGCCGAATCCCGCATACCCGTTTTCAGACGTGAGGGATATCGTCGTGACATTGCGGAGGCCTTGTCTGGCCGCCACTTCCCGCATGGCCACGTTGTACTGTCCGAAACGGCACGGACCGGATGTTTCCGGCATGAAATTGACCAGCACGCCTTCACCATCCCACTTTTCGCCGACGTGGCGAAGCAGGCTGCCCACCGTGAGTATCAGAGGGAGGCATTCCTTGCAGGATACGGCACCGCGACCCATCGCCAGCTCGGTTTCGGCAGGCGGCGGCAGGGCTTCCGCATGCACGCCCACATGGCGCAGGGTTGCCGCAATCAGTCGGGCACCGAATTCCCCCATGGAAGGAACAAGCACCTTCACGCACGGATCCGTGAAAGAAAGGGCTTTCCCGTCCGCGTCCACCACCTTGACCCCGTCGGAGCCAATCTCCACATGAGCCTGCCCATCCGGCATTGCCGAAGCACCGGAATCACCGCCTTCCTGCAGCAGGCCGCAGGAGGCCTCCGTCAATGCCGTTCCCGCGGCAGTCAGGACACGATGTCTGCGCACAACATCCAAAAAAGCCTCAATGCGCGTATCGATGCCGGCATCCGCGGTGTGGGCATCCAGTTCCAGTGTCAGGGAAGGCTTTGACCCCATCAGGGTCCGATAGAAGCCGACCAGAAAGGAATCCGGTCCGCAGCTGAAGTTGGTGATATAGGTGCCGAACAGCTGCCCGGAACGGGCCGTGAACCGGGCTGCCTTCAGGATGGTACGGCCGGAGGCCCAGTACATGTTTTCCTGATCCGCTTCCTGCGCCAGGGGCAGAAAATCCTGCGGAATGACGGCAATGCCACGGGATGCGAACTTCCGGGGAATGCCCATGTTTCCGTTTGAAGACAGGGCATTGTAGGTTCGACCGGACAAAACAACCGCAAACAGGTCCGGATTCTGTTCCAGATGGGACAGAATCCGATCCCCCTCCGCCCGGCAGGCCGCATGGAAACCCATCTGGGCACGTACCGCGCTGCGGAAGGCGGCGGCACCTGCATGCCTGTCCGCGCCAAGATCCTGCGCCATCTGCAAAAACTCAGGCTCCGCAGCATCATATCCATCCGTCATGTCCAGAACGGGGCTGAACACCTTTCTGCGCGACAACTCCGGAAACGCGGCCTTCAGGGTGTATGGTTCAGCCTGGACAAACGGGCAGGCAACGCTGACCTCCCCAATCGCACCGGATGGCAGGGCCTTGACATGGGGCAGGAAGACAATATCCGGATTTTTCTCCAGCAGCGCGGCCATGGCTCCATGCGCCTGTTCGACCGGATGACAGAACGCGGCTCCGCGTCGCTCGCTTCCATCGGAGGACAGATGATCCGGCAGGACAACCTGCCAGCCCAGGCGTCTGAAGAAAGCATGGTAAAGGGGAAACAGACTGTTCACCATCAGCGATCGGTTCAGCCCGACAGTTCCCTTGCCGCCTGCCATCAGACCCGGCAAACCGGCATGCTCCGCTTCGTCCTTCCATTCCGTGCCAAACGTGGAAAACAGAAGATTTTCCCGCAGGGCGACCAGATCAAGCGATGCCGAATCCGGTTCCGTACTTCCGGCCAGCACGTTTTCATACTTGCTGCAGGCACCTCCGAACGGAAAAACCCGACCGCCGACACGGATGCGGCGAATGCTGCATTTCCGGTCACAAGCTTCACGCCCGCCCTTGCAGATGAATGGATCTCCATAGGAGACATCGCGTTGTGCCAGTTCGCTCAGGTCGAAGGAACCTGTCGGCAGCAGACCAAGATTCATCTGCGCATCTGTTTCGAGTGCAACCCCGTACGCGCCCATCAGCCCAGGTTCAGGCGGCACGACAATTTCCTTGCCGGTCAGTGCCGCCATGGCGGCCGGTATGGCCCGGTTGTAGCAGACCCCGCCCTGCATGAGGATTTTGCGGCCCACTGCCCGGTTTCCCTTCACCCGGTTGAGATAATTCATGCAAATGGAATAGACCAGACCCGCCGCAATGTCCTCCCGGCCAAGCCCGTTCTGGATGGCAGTCTTGATGTCGCTGCCGATGAAGGCCGCACACTGGTCGTTGAAGTTCGGGGGACGTTTTCCCGCCAGCGCCGCGTCCCCGATTTCCTCGGTCGCCAGATGGAGCGCCTCGTGTGCGGATTCTTCCAGAAAGGACCCGGTACCGGCGGAGCATGCTTCGTTCATCGCATAATCGGATGCGACACCCTGGGTGAGATAGGTATATTTCGCATCCTGCCCGCCGATTTCAAACAGGGTATCGACTTCCGGATCAAAAAAAGCGGCAGCGCGGGCGTGTGCGATGATTTCATTGATGACGGCCGGGGTCATCGCATGCAGACCCGCAATACGGCGTCCGGAGCCCGTGACGCCCAGTCCGGCAATCACAGCCGGGGGCTGTTCCGCCATCTGTCGGGCCAGATCCGCATGACAGGCCCGGGATGCCGCCACAGGATCCCCATTCGTGCGCAGGTAGCAGCCGGCCAGGATGGCCTTGTCGGTCCGTCTCACCACAACCGCCTTCGTGGTGGTCGAACCGACATCGAGTCCCACCACGCATGCGTCGCCTGCCTGTGCCGTCGCGCGTGCCTTTTCCATGAAACGGACCTTGTCCAGGCTCTCCGCGAGCGGTGCCAGCAGGGCGAACGGCATTTTTGCGCTGGCGAAAAGCCCGTCCGGTTCCGGAATCGGCAGGGTCTCCCGTTCAAGCGCCCACAGGGCGGCTCCGAGCGCTTCAAACACGCGGCCGGACCCGGGCACTTCCACCACCACCCCGGATTCCCGCAGAAAGGCGGTCATGACGGGATTGGAGGAACTGCCGCCCACAAGGAGGATCTTTCCGTCCGCACCGGCTCTCAGCAGTTCCTGGATTTTCACCGCCATCATCTCGCAGAGTCCGGCAACCACGTTCCCCTTGTCGGCACCCTTGTTCAGGGCGTGGGTGCAGTCGCTTTTACAGAACACGCTGCATCGGCCCGCAACCCGGTAAGGTTTGTCGAGAGTGGCAAGTTTGAAGGCGCCTTCCAGGGTCAGATCCATCCGTTTCAGCTGCTGCAGGAAGAATTCCCCGGTTCCGGACGCGCATTTGTTGCCGGTGCGCACATCATTCACGCGTCCGGACGTGTCCATCCGATACAGCATGAAGGTTTCACCGCCGGCACTGACAACAGTTCCTGCCCCTTCGGGCTTTCCGCCGCAATGGTTCAGATAGGCATACTCCACGGCTTCCGGTTCTGAAAGGGAACTCAGGGTGACCAGATGTCTCAGACGGCGGCCGGTGACAGCCATGCGCCCTGTCCGGGGCAGGGTGCCGTCTTCGAAAAGACCGGCCAGAGCCTGCTGGGGATTTCCTTCATGGGTGACCGCACCGGAGTCCGACATCCGTGCGCCTCCCCCTTCCTGTCTTTCCACGCTGGCCCAGGTGATGGTCGATGCCCCGATGCAGATCCCTGTAGCAGTCCTGTTGCAGATTGTTTGCACTGGTTGCTCCTTTGCCTTGCACATGCCTTCTTCCGGCGCCTTACAGGCGCATTTCGATGCCTGTTGCCGCAAGATGGCGTTTCAGGTCCCGGATATCCATTTCCCCGAAATGAAACAGACTTGCCGCCAGCACCGCGTCAGCACGGCCTTCGGTCAGTGCTTCCCGAAAGTGGTTCATGGTACCCGCTCCGCCGGATGCAATGACGGGAATACCGACGGCATCCGAGACACTGCGGGTAAGGGCTATGTCATATCCGGCCTTCGTGCCGTCACAATCCATGCTGGTCAGGAGGATTTCGCCGGCTCCGAGACGCGCCGCCTCGGCCGCCCATTCCACCGCATCGCGACCCGTGTCCACGCGGCCCCCGTTCAGGTACACGGACCAGCCGGTACCATCCGTTCTCCGCTTGGCGTCGATGGCCACGACAACGCACTGGCTGCCGAACCGGAGTGCGGCTTCCGTGATGAGGTCCGGTCGTTTCAGGGCGGCGGAATTGACGGATATCTTGTCGGCGCCTGCCATGAGAATCTGTCGGAAATCATCCGCCGTTCGAATGCCTCCACCAACGGTGAAAGGAATGAATACCTGTTCCGCCACGCGGGAGACCATGTCGAGCATGATGCCGCGCGCATCGGATGAGGCGGTGATGTCCAGGAAAGTCAATTCGTCCGCACCCGCCTTGTCATAGGCGGCCGCACAGGATACAGGATCCCCCGCATCCACCAGGTTCACGAAATTGATGCCCTTGACCACGCGACCCGCATGAACATCCAGACAGGGTATGATGCGTTTTGTCAGCATGTCGTGTCCTTTCCTCAGGCATTCAGCCCGCAAGGGCCGCAAGGGCATCCGCCAGGTCGATGGCACCCGTGTATATGGCCTTCCCCGTAATCGCGCCGGCCGCACCGATTTCCCGGAGGGCCAGCAGGTCCGCCACGTTTCCCACCCCTCCGGACGCGATGACGGACATCCCGGACTGTTCCACCATGTCCCGCATCGCGGGCAGATTCGGTCCGGCAAGGGTGCCATCCGTGGCAATATCGGTGTAGATGACGGTTTTTGCGCCCAACCCGGCCATTTCCCGCGCAAAGGCGACGGCCTCCAGCTGGCTGCCGCTTTCCCACCCTTCGATGGCCACATATCCGTCCTTCGCGTCAATGCCGATGACGATCCGATCGCCGTAACGCCGCAGGACTCTGTTCACCATGTCCCGGTCCCGGACAGCGGATGTTCCGAGGATGACACGGGCCAGGCCCGCGGAAAGAAGCTCGTCGACATCGGATTCCGTCCGGACACCCCCGCCGGTCTGCACCGGAATGTCCACCGCAGCAGCCATTGCCTTGATGATTTCGCGGTTTCCGGCTTTCCCGGAACGCGCGCCGTCCAAATCGACCACGTGCAGATATTCCGCACCGAGATCGGCCCACTTGCGCGCCATGGCCACCGGGTCATCCCCGTAGGAAGTGATGGCGTCAAACCGTCCCTGCAGAAGGCGGACACATTTTCCATCCTTCAAATCCACTGCCGGATACAGCATCATGCTTCACGCACCCCCCTCCAGTCATCTTCAGGAAAAAACGTCATATTCCGTGCACCACCTTCATGAAATTCCGGAGAATGGCCAGTCCGACATCCCCGCTCTTCTCCGGATGAAACTGTGTCCCGAATACCACACCGGAAGACAATGCCACATCAAATGAAGTGCCATAGGTGGTCCGTGCCGATACAACCGCAGGGTCAGCCGCCTCCACGCAGAAGGAATGGACGAAATAGACGAACGGTTTTTCGGGCAACCCAGCGAACAACGGGCAGCCCCCTCCCTCCGGCCGTTCCGGAAACAGGAGGCTGTTCCATCCCATATGGGGCACCTTCAGCCCGTTGCCCGGCTCAAGCCGGCGGACCTTTCCGGAAAACAGACCCAGTCCGGGAACATTGCCGCCGTTTTCCGCCGCATGCTCCTCGCTCTCGTCAAACAGCATCTGAAACCCGAGACAGATGCCGAGAAAGGGCTTTCCCGACTTCACAGCCGCACGAACCGTGTCCTGCAGCTTCTTGCGCGCCAGGGAGTCCATGCAGTCCCGATAGGCTCCGACACCGGGCAATACCACGGCGTCCGCAGAGAGGATTTCCGCCCGGTCATCCGTGAGCCGGGCGTCCGCTCCGATGGATTCAAAGGCTTTCTGCACACTGCGCAGGTTGCCTGCTTCATAGTCGATGATGGCAATCATGCTGTCAATTCCCTTCGGAGGTGCCGTTGAATTCCCCAGACCCATTGAACCCGTTGCGGGAATTGGACCCGTTGCGGGACGAGTGGGGATGGCAGATGAGGTTCTGCTGCCGCAAGGTTGCAAACCGGTTCGTCATGCACCGGCAAAAGTCCTGCCTGTCAACCGTTCATACGCTTCCACATATTTCGCCGCGGTCTTCGCAATGACATCCGCGGGCAGTGACGGCGCCGGGTATTGCTTGTTCCAGTCCAGCGTTTCCAGGTATTCGCGCAGATACTGCTTGTCAAAGCTCTTTTGCGCACGGCCAGGTTCATAATCGGCCAGTTCCCAGAAACGGGAGGAATCCGGCGACAGCATCTCATCGGCAATGACCATCTTTCCATCGAGAACGCCAAACTCGAATTTTGTATCGGCAAGAAGGATGCCGCGGGTTTCCGCATAAGCGGCGGCCTTCCGGTAAATGGCCAGGGTCTTTTCCTTCAGTTCGGATGCGAGGGCCTCGCCGATCTGGTCCTTCACATAGTCATAGCTGACATTCATGTCATGGCCTTCGCTTGCCTTTGTGGAGGGCGTGAAAATCGGTTCCGGAAGCCTGTCCGCCTGGCGGAGACCGGCTGGCAGCGGGATACCGCAGACGTTGCCGGTGGCTTTGTAATCCTTCAGGCCGGAGCCTTCGAGATAGCCGCGCACAATGCATTCGGCCGGAATCATGGATACGCGGTGAACAAGCATGGAACGGCCTTCCAATTCATTCCTGAATTTTGAAAGACCCATCGGATATTCGGACACATCGGTTGTGATGACATGGTTGCCGATGATATCCTTGCAGAAGTCGAACCAGAAGGTGGATATGCTGTTCAAAACCCGCCCTTTGTCCGGAATCAGGTCGTCGAAGACAACATCGAAGGCGGAAATGCGGTCGGTGACAATCATGAGCAGCTTGTCGCCCCCCACTTCATACACGTCTCGCACTTTTCCCTTCACAAATACGGGCAGATCGATGAAACTGGTGTCCTTCAGCAGCATGGGGTGCTCCTTTCGTGGTGCAGGGCGTCCAATCGTTACAGCATTCCCTTTGAGGAAAGCACACCGTTCAAAGCCGGATCCACCGTGACCGCTTCCCGCAGGGCCCGGCCGAATGCCTTGAACGCCGCTTCTGCGATGTGATGGCTGTTCGAACCGTGCAGACAGTCGATATGCAGGGTGATGCCGGCATGCTGGCAGACCGCCCGGAAGAATTCAGGAATCATCTCCGTGTCGAGCGTGCCTATGCGATCCGTTCCGAACGGCAGAACGCATGCGAGATACGGGCGGTTGCTCAAATCCAGACAGACACGGACGAGTGTCTCATCCATCGGAACATATGCTGTTCCATACCGGGCGATGCCCAGCTTGCCGCCGAGTGCGTTGGATATTGCCTGTCCCAGCACAATGCCCACATCCTCGACCGAATGGTGGCAATCCACCTCCAGATCTCCCCTGCAGGTCAGCGTCAGATCGAACCGGCCATGTACGGCCATCAGCGTAAGCATGTGATCGAGAAATCCGACCCCGCTTTTCACATCGGACTTGCCGGCTCCGTCAAGTTCCAGAAAAAGCGTGATGTCCGTTTCCCGGGTGGTGCGCGTCAATTCGCCATTTCTCGCCATGCGTTCCTCCCGTCGCGGCTCCCGGCCGCAACCGAATCCATTATACCCGAATCCCGACCCCCCGGCTACCGGATTTGCAGGATCCGGTCCGGCCGACTGCATTTCCGCATCATCAGCCTGCAGCAGGGGCCATCGCACGGAGCAGCTCCGCCACACGTGCCATGTCCGCTTCGGTCCCGATGGAAATGCGAACCCATGCATCCAGCCTGGGCTTGTTGAAATGCCGCACCAGGATGCCATTTTCGCGAAGACGCGCCAGCACTTCCCCGCCGGACAACCCCGGTACGGAAGCAAACACGAAATTCGCCTTCGAATCGAGGACACGGATGCCACCGGCCCGGAGTTCCGCGACGAAATTCTCCCGTGTCAGAACCACCCGTTCCCGCATCCTGGCAAAATACTCCCCGTCCAGAAAGGATGCCGTCGCAGCTTTCTGCGCCACGACATCCAGCGGGTAGGAATTGAAGGAATCCTTCACCCGCACGAGTCCTTCGATCAGCGCGGGACAGCCGATGGCATACCCGACCCGCATGCCCGCGAAGGCCCGGGACTTCGACATGGTCTTCACGACCAACAGGTTTTCGTACCGGTCCGTCAGGGGAATGACGGATTCCCCGCCGAAATCCGCATAGGC